>BNJU01004837.1_pt1 | contig 50796 bp, 58 predicted proteins | sample 8539281 | NCBI WGS metagenome assembly BNJU01 (sample SAMD00202456, study PRJDB9452) | human saliva metagenome | isolation source: human saliva | place: Japan | reverse complement strand
TCAGCTTTTTCGTCTCTTTAATTATCACTTTTTCGCATTCCATTCTACGTAGAATTGCTCCAAGTATTCTTCCAAAAAGTGATGGCATAGTGCTCTAGCATTCGATAAGTTGCAATAATAACCGGTCGAGAACGGGGCATCGACTCAATCATACCGAAAAATAAAAGAGCGAATGTTATCTGCAAAAAGAAAGCTTAGATTCTTTGCGATTTCAACAAAAAAAGCACTGTTTGTACTGACCCCAAAAAGTTAGACAAGTAATTTAAGTGAAGGGATTTAGTTCTGTATTACTGGGACTAAGTCCTTTTAGTTTTGCTAATTCGTTTGTTGTTGTAGTAATCAATGTAGTCAACAATAGCTTGTTCCAATTGGTTAAGTGCCTTAAATGTTTTTCTCATCTATGTCAGTCATCATGATGACCAAATTCACGCGCTATCCTTTCTTGCTCTACATCATTGTCTTTGCGACATTCATCAATATCATTACAGCGATATCTAATATCATTCGTATCCGGAAATTTCATTCTCCAGAGCTCAAATCTAGTAAAAATATCAGTTTTGCTTCCTCTCTTTTCTATCTCGCAAACCATGATGATGAAAGAGTATGGAAGTGCCGATATTCCTCAAAAATTGCTTTTATGAATATGCACTTTGGGAAGTGTCGTTTTCTGCGTACTCGTCATTATTGACGCTATATGATTGTAAAAATCAAGAAAAGCAAAGCGAAATTTATAAAGTGTGAAAAGGGTGAAAACTCTAATTAAAATAGCGGAACAATTAGAATTGGAAGATCCGTTTACAGGAAAAATATAAATAGGTGCTCGTCGCAGGTCACACGAGCATCTTTGAGGCGTCGCTCTGAGATCAGAGCTATGCCCGAAATTGAAAAGCCACCATAGCCACTGGATATTTATTATGGGAGAAATTATCTATATGATAATTTCTGCAAAGTGTCTTCATCGATTTGGTTCGCCTTGAGGGTCCATGGTATAATGAATAAGATAAAAGTAAGAAATGGGAAAACCACATGAAACCATTTGATTACATCGTTGTGGGTGCTGGATTATTCTGGTGCGACCTTCGGCATGAAGCAGCGACACGCGGTTATAAAGTAAAAGTGATTGAGAAGAGAAATCATGTTGCGGGGAATATTTATACAAAAGAAGTGGAAGGCATTCAAGTGCACGAATACGGTGCGCATATTTTCCACACGAGCGACAAGAAGATTTGGGATTACGTGCATCAGTTTGCGACATTTAATCGTCTATACCAATACTCCAGTTACACTTCAACGGAGAAATCTACAACTTGCCCTTTAACATGAATACTTTTCAATAAATTATGAGGGTGTGGTGACGCCACAAGAAGCCGAAGCGAAAAATTGCTGAACAGCGTGCGGTACTCGGGACAAAAGAGCCTGAAAACTTAGTAGAGACAGGCGATTTCTCTTGGGGAAGATATTTACTACAAGCTCATCAAGGGCTATACGGAGAAACAATGGGGACGTTCGGCTACAGAATTACCAGCATTTATCATTCGCCGCTTGCCGGTTCGTTACACTTACGATAACAACTATTTTAACGATACGTACCAAGGGATTCCGATTGGTGGCTATACGAAGATGATTGAAGCCATGCTGGACCATGAGAATATCGAAGTCGAGTTGAATGTTGATTTCTTTGCGAAAAAAGATGAGTACTTAAGTAGTGGTGCCAAAATCGTCTTCACGGGAATGATTGATGAGTTCTTCGATTATGAACTAGGCACATTAGAATACCGTTCGCTCCGTTTTGAAACAGAAGTCGTGGACGTGGAGAACTATCAAGGAAATGCGGTAGTAAACTATACAGACCGCGAAACGCCATACACTCGTATCATCGAGCATAAGCATTTCGAGTTTGGCACGCAGCCCAAAACGGTGATTACGCGTGAGTATCCTGCCGATTGGAAAGTGGGAGACGAGCCTTATTATCCAGTGAATAATAAAGTCAACAACGACTTGTACGCGCAGTATAAGAAATTAGCGCAGACGGTTCCGCAAGTGATTTTCGGAGGACGCCCTTCGACAGTATCGTTATTACGACATGCATCAAGTCATCGCCGCAGCACTAGAAACTGTCGATAAAGAATTCCGTTAAACGCAAGAACACCATATTTGGTCATGGCCAAATATGGTGTTTTTCGATTCTACAGGAGAGATAAAAGTAGTCGGTGTAAGAAATGCAATGAAGCTTAATAGAGAAAAACGTGTGTAGTTTATAAATAGTGAAACCGAAGAATCTTTCGGATTTCATAACCAATAATGGGGAATGGTATTAAATGCGAAAAAGCTGGAGTGAGTAATTTCCTTCCTTCCAGCTTTGAGAACTTTAAAAGGTGAGAGACTATAGGCTCGAACCGGTACCCAGTATTATGTTATGATAAAATCCTCTAAGATTCATAGGTATCACTAATGATAACTTTAGATACGTTTTTCTCTATTAAGCATTCACTGTATCTAGTTCTTCGCCGATAGCTTGAAGACGAGAGACAACCTCTTCAAGAGATAGGTTGTGTTCTTTCACATAGCGGTTACGTGGATGAACACGGCATTCATGGCTGCAACCACGTAAGTATTTGTCTTCATTTTCTTCTGAGCAGAGAATTCGACGGTTACATTCTGGGTTTCCACAGTTTACGTAACGTTCGCAAGGTGTACCATCGAACCAGTCTTTTCCAATCACCACTGGGTCTACGTGGTTGATATCAACAGCGATACGCTCGTCGAATACGTACATTTTTCCATCCCATAATTCGCCTTGAACTTCTGGGTCTTTACCGTAAGTTGCGATACCGCCGTGTAATTGACCGACATCTTTATAGCCTTCACGAACCATCCAGCCAGAGAATTTCTCACAGCGAACGCCACCTGTACAGTAAACAACGACACGTTTGTCCATGAATTTCTCTTTGTTATCGCGAACCATTGTGGTAATTCACGGAAGTTGCGAATGTCAGGACGGATGGCACCGTGAAGTGACCTAAAGTCGTACTCGTAGTCGTTACGAGTGTCTAGTACAACTGTGTTTTCGTCTAATAGAGCTTCTTTAAACTCTTGTGGAGAAAGGTAAGCCCCTGTTGTTTCAAGTGGGTTAATATCGTTATCGAAGTCGTTATCTTCTAAACCAAGGTGTACGATTTCTTTTTTGTAACGAACGAACATCTTCTTGAAGGCTTGCTCGTTTTCTTCGTCGATTTTAAACCATAAGTCTTCCATCCCTGGAAGAGAGTGAACATAGTCCATATATTTTTGAGTTGTTTCGTAATCACCAGATACCGTTCCGTTAATTCCTTCGTCAGCGACAAGGATACGACCTTTTAATCCGATTGATTTGCAGAATGCTAAAATGATCTGCAGCGAATTGTTCCGCATTCTCGATTGGAACGTATTTATAATAAAGTAAAACACGAATATCTTTTTGCCATATTGTAGTTCTTTCATCCTTTTTCTAATTTGTAATGATTTTATTGTACCTATAATGAGAATGATTATCAATGAATTCGATTGTGAAAAAACTTCGAAAAGGTATTGACATGACGGCGTTTTTGGAGTATAATATGTAGTATAATGTTAAATTTATCAGATTGGAGGAGAAATCAATGAACAACTTAAACGTAAAAACAAGTACAAGATTTGAGAAACCTTCCAATTTTGGTGAATGAAGTATAGCGCATTTTTATAGATAAGTTTAAGTGAGCCGTTACTTTTTCCATGCGTGGGGAAGGTGACGGCTTTTTGATGGAGGAAAACGATGAACGATTTATTAAAAGTCATTATTAATTTTATAAAAGAAACATCCGATGCGCTACCTTGTTAGTTTTTATTTGATGATCGGAGTAGTATTGCGGCGGTGTACCCAGCGCGTATCATCGGACAAGTTGTTGATAAAATCGTAGCGAGCGAACTGAATGCCGAGTGGCTTGGGGACACAACTCGTGATTTTAGTCGGGATTATTCTTGTGGCGTATATTACGGAGAGTATTTGGACATATTTTATTTTTATTGGGTATTATGAAATTCAAAAAAGAATTACGTGTGAAGTTACTGCGTAATAATTTACGGAAGAAAATTCCGTTTTATGCGCATTTTAGAACGGGCGATATTATTACGCGTAGCAGTGAAGACGTTACAACGATTGGCGATATGATGGGGTTTGGGATGTTTGCATTGATGAACTCTACATTGCTGATGAGCGTATCGATTTATATGATGGTCACAACGATTTCGTTGCCACTGACCATCGCAGCGATTTTGCCACTGCCAATCCTTTCGTATCTTGTGTATAAATGGGGATTCGATTTAGAAGAAGAGTACAACAAGGCGCAAAATGCAGTTTCACAATTAAATAATGAAGTGCTGGAGATGATTGACGGGACGTATGTGATTCGAGCTTACGGACAAGAAGATGCGATGATGGATGAATTTCGTGCGAAAACGAAAAAGGCCATGAAGCAAAATATCGTCGTGGCAGAGATTGAGTCTCGTTTTATTCCACTGGCGCAATTATTCATGATGATTAGCTTTACCATTGCGCTTCTATACGGTGGGTATCTAGTATCGACTGGAGCAATTCTAGTCGGGGATGTCATTGCCTTCCAAGTCTATATGGGGTCGATTATGTGGCCGATGTTTATGATTGGCGATATTATCACGGGCTATAAGCGTGGTAAAGTGGCGACGGAGCGTATTAATGAAGTGTTGAAGCATGATGATGAAATTGAGCGCGGTGGAACAAAAGCGCTTGAGACGATTGAATCCATTGAGTTTAAGGACTTCAACTTTACGTATCCAGGCGAAGAGGCGCCATTATTAAAAAGAAATTAACTTACATTAAATAAAGGCGAGACGCTTGGGATTGTTGGGAAAACAGGTTCTGGGAAGACGACGCTATTAATGCAATTATTACATCAATTTCCATACCGAGGAGAGCAGCTTCTCATTAATGGAGAACCATTGATTGATTACGATCCTCAATTGGTGGCAGGGCATTTAGCCTACGTTCCACAAGAACACACACTTTTCTCACGCACGATTCGCGAGAATATGTTATTCGGGAAAGAAGATGCGACCGATGAGGAAATCTGGGAAGCGTTGACGTTGGCGTCCTTTGATGGAGATGTGAAACGCATGCCAGAGCAGCTGGATACGATGGTCGGAGAAAAAGGGGTATCGCTCAGTGGTGGTCAAAAACAACGTCTATCGATTGCGCGTGCCTTCTTACGTAACCGTGAATGTTTAATTTTAGATGATGCATTATCCGCAGTGGATGCGAAAACGGAACGTGAAATTATCGCGCACTTGCAAGAAGAGCGCGGTGGTTGTATGAATATTATTTCTGCCCATCGACTCTCTGCGATTCGTCATGCCGATGAGATTATCGTGATGAATGAAGGGCGTATTAGTGAGAGGGGTACCCACGAGGAGTTACTCGCACAACGTGGTTGGTACTATGAACAGTACCTCATTCAAGAGATAGAGGAGGAAATCGAATGAAAACGATGAAGCGATTATTAAGCTACCTCCGCTATGAGAAAAAAGGAGTTGTGATTGGACTCGTCTGCCTGTTGATTTCAACGGTTGCGACCTTAACAGGACCCCTTGTGGCAAAATATATGATTGATAATGTGATTACGCCGATGGGACAATCGCATGTCTTCGATGCTGGAAGTGTACTCCTATGGGTGGGCATTTACGTGGCAGTGAACTTAGTTGGAGCGGCTGGTGGATATTTAAACCGTTTATATATGAAGACTCTCTCGAACCGCGTGGCCAAACGCATTCGTGACGAAGTATTCGAACATGTACAAACCTTGCCGGTATCGTATTTCGACCATTTACCTGCCGGAAAAGTCGTATCCAGAATCACGAGTGATACGGAATCGGTGCGTGCAAACTTTTATGTCAATGGGATTTCGACGCTCCTTAGTACCGTCGTGATGCTCATTGGGGTATACACAACGATTTTCTTATTAAATGCGACGCTTGGATTCGTGTTATTATTCCTAGTTCCGGTGATGATGCTATGGCAGAGAACTGTTGCCGTGATGCAGAAAAAATGTTATACCGAGAGTCGTGAACTGTACAGTCAATTGAGCGGACAGTTAAATGAAAGCATTCAAGGCGCTGGGATTGTTCAAAGCCTTCCAACAAGAAAGAAGATTGTCGCGGAATATGATGCGACGGCTACGTCTTAGGTAGAGGTTGGTCGCAAGGAATTAATTCTCGATTCTTACTTCTCGTGGAGTTTAGTTGGCTTACTAAGAAACTTTACTCTATTTGGAATTGTGTATTACTTCGGAATGCAATTTATCGGAGGAACGCTTGGGATTTCAGCGGGGCTCCTATATGCGTTTATTGATTATATCAACCGTGTTTATGAGCCGATTCAAACCTTTATGAATGTCGTGTCTGGTTTCCAACAATCAATGGCTGCCGGTGACCGTGTGTTTGAATTAATGGATACGCCAAGCGAGGAAAGTGGCGAAGAGCTCTTCACATTCGACGAAGGACGGATCGAATTTAAGGATGTGAGCTTCGAGTATACGCCAGGAGTACCGGTGTTGAAGCACTTGAATTTCACAGTAGAGCCTGGGCAGACGGTGGCCTTTGTCGGTCATACCGGTTCAGGAAAATCTTCTATTATGAACTTGCTCTTTCGATTCTATGACCCAACGAGTGGAGCTATCTTGATTGATGGCAAAAACACGCGTGAGTTTAATAGACGAAGTGTTCGAAGCGAGATGGGAATCGTGCTTCAAGATCCGTACCTATTCACAGGAACGATTGCTTCTAATGTTGGGCTCAACAATGAATCGATTGATCCTGAGACGATAAGAGATGCGCTCATTAAAGTAGGCGGAGGACATCTACTTACGAAGAGTGACAAGGGTCTGGACTACGAGGTAAAAGAAAAAGGGATGGACTTCTCTTCAGGGGAACGTCAACTGATTTCATTTGCTCGTGCGATTGTCTTTGACCCGAAAATCTTGATTTTAGATGAAGCGACTTCGCATATTGATACCGAGACGGAAGAGATTATTCAAAACGCGATTAATGTCGTAAAAGAAGGGCGTACAACCTTTATGATTGCGCACCGACTTTCAACGATTGCTCATGCCGACCAAATCTTTGTGTTGGATAAAGGCGAAATTGTGGAACACGGAACGCATGATGAATTACTTCAACTACAAGGGCAATATGCCGAAATGGTGGCTCTTCAAAAAGGCTAATCCTATAGACTCTGTTTCCTTTTGAAACGGAGTCTTTTTTGATGCGTGCGGTAAACAGAATTTTTATTGTTTTTCAAGGGAGTTCATGGTGCATAAATCCGCCTAGTTTGTTACAATGTGTAGGAAACAGATTGGGGAGAGAGTTATGATTACAAAAGAAGTTATTGAACGCGCTACGGCACACCGCCGTCATTTACATATGTATCCAGAAGTATCCGGAACGGAAATTGAAACGACTCGCTATATCCGCGAAGCCCTAGAAGCGATGGGACTTACATGCTGGAATTTAAAGTCTAAAACTGGAGTCGTGGCAGAAATCGGAAACGACAATGGACCAACATTAGCCTTACGTGCCGACATCGATGCCTTACCGATTGTGGAACAAACAGGATTAGACTACGCTTCAAAAAATGAAGGAGCGATGCATGCGTGTGGACATGATTTCCATACAGCAAGCCTACTTGGAGCCGTTCAAGTGTTGAAGGCACAAGAAGACAAATTACAAGGGAAAGTTCGTTTTATTTTCCAACCGGCCGAAGAGAGTAACCAAGGAGCACGCGCGTTGATTTCTGAAGGCGTACTTGAGGGAGTTGATGCGATTATTGGGTTCCATAACAAACCAGAACTTCCAGTTGGAACCATCGGTGTGAAGGAAGGACCACTCATGGCAGCAGTCGGTCAATTCAAAGCCGAAATTACAGGAGTGGGAACACATGCAGCAGCACCGCACAATGGGAATGACCCAATCGTGACGGCTTGCCAAGTGATTGCCAATGCCCAAGCCATCGTCGCTCGTCATACATCTCCACTAGAACCGGTGGTATTAAGCGTATCTCATATCGAAGCCGGAAATACATGGAATGTGATTCCAGAGAAAGTATTTTTTGAAGGAACGATTCGTACGTTTAATAAAAAAGTTGAACGCAAGATGACCGAGCAATTTGAAAAGATGGTTGTTCAAACCGCAGATGTATACGGACAAAAAGGGAAGTATCGAATGGATTTTAACACCACCAGTCGTGCATAATGATGCTGCAGTCACAAAAGTTGTCAAAAAGTGTGACAGAGAAATTTGCGACAGTGGTGACACCTGAAGTCACTTTAGGAGCAGAAGATTTTCGCCAATTATATGGAACACGTTCCAGGATGTTTCGTCTTCATTGGAACAGGATGTCCACATGAATGGCATCACCCAGCGTTCTTGGTGGATGATGCAGCATTATCGTTTGCGATTCAGTATTTTTGTTGATAATACGCATGCTCTTCTAGAAGAACTTTCACAGAAAGGAAACGCGTAATATGAAAACAATGGTGGTGATTAGCCATCCAACAATTCAAACGTCATCGAGCCAACAGTTTTTCCTTGCAACTTTAAAAGGGGAAGAGTCGGTTGCGGTTCGTCACTTAGACGAAGTGGGGAGTGAGAAAAAGCCTCATTTTACAAGAACAACAGAAGAAAAAGCCTTGGTAGACTCCGGGGCCGAACGTCTTATTCTTCAATTCCCGATGTATTGGTATCAAGCACCTTCTGTCATGAAGGAATGGATCGATACGGTGATGAGTAAGAGTGCGCTTTTTGCAAAACAAATTAAGGAACTCGGAATCGTTGTGACACTCGGGGTGAAAGAAGAAGCCTTCCGTGCAGGAGGAAAAGAGCAGTTTACGATTTCGGAACTCTTGCGCCCATTTCAAGCCTTAGCGAATGCGATGGGGTGGACCTATTTACCGATTTTCGAAGTGCATCAGTTTGATTATAAGACTGAAGAGGCAAAACAAGCGTTACTCGTGGAGTATTTACAATATGTAACGAAAGAGAACCACGGAACATTACAAGATACGGAAGAGTGGTTTATCCAGCGTGCGCAAGCGATGGAGGGTGTACACTGGGAACAAATCGCAGAGTGGATCCAAGAGAATCAGGACGAAAGACTGGAACTCGAGATGCATTTAAGTAATTGGGAGGAGAGTCAGTATGGAGATTATTGAGAAAATCCAGTTGCTCGATGCATGGATTGGCAAAGCAAAAGACTATAAAGAACGTGCATTGCTTGTGGCTACAAAAACTCTTCTATTAGAACAAGCAAAACGAATTGAACAAGCACATGGTGAGCTGGATGGACGGATGTGGAGTCCAGAGAACTGGGCCAAATAAGGAGAATGAGATTGAAAACAGATTATTTAAAACTTCGATTAATGTTACTGGTCATCGCCTGTTTCTTAATCGGACTCGGCGCGAAGATGGCGGCCTCTAGTACATTAGGAGCGGACGTTGTTGTTCTTGTGTGGGAAGGGTTAAATCGTACATTTGGATTGGATATGGGAACAAGTAATATTATCGTTTCACTTGTATTTCTTGCGATTACGCTGAGCATCAACTGGCGCTATATTGGATTTGGTACAGTTGTAGGGATGTTCTTGCAAAGCTTCTTTATTGAACTGTTCGATTTTAGAGTTCTTGCCGAAATGGATATAGCCGTAAAAGTAGTGGCCATGGTTGTAGGGATTGCCTTAATCGCCATGGGGTGTGCAGTGTATGCTTTAGCAGAACTGGGAGTTGGACCGTATATCGCGGCGACGCTTGCCTTGCATGAGAAATTCAAAACATCAATTCCTAAAAATAAGTTCTTCATCGATGCAAGTTGTGTCATCACAGCGGCAATTTTAGGGCAATGGCCAACGATTGGACCTGTAGTGTCATTATTAATTAGCGGAATTATCATGGACCAAACAATGGTGATTTTGAAGAAATTTTTACCAATTAAATAAAATAGACAAAATGAAACCTATCTACAAGAGAAATCCTTTAGTAGATAGGTTTTTTAGCGCTTTATTGAAAAATGAAATTTGTTACCGTTTCCAAAGAGAGCAAAATAGTACAAGTCAAAAGCAAAATAGTTATTGTGAAAGCGGTTTTTTCGTTGTAAACTAAAAGTGTCTTAAAAAGTAATTGAAAACTAGGGGGAGACAACATGAAAAAGAAAGTATTACTATCAAGCGCAGCATTATTAGCAGCTGTATCTTTAGCAGCTTGCGGAAATAATAGCAACAGCACTAGTAAGACAGATTCAACTACTCAACAAGGAGCTTCTAAAGAGAAAGTTACTCTTAAATTAGCTGCCTTAGAAAGTGGTTACGGCGCAGAAATGTGGCCAGCAATCATCAAAGCTTATGAAGAGGCTAATCCAAACGTTAAAGTGGAATTGACTCAAGATAAGGAAATTGAAGATAAAATTACGCCTCAAATGAAAGCTGGCGATTACCCAGATATCGTAATGTTAGCTTTAGGACGTAAAAAAGCTTTACCAGAAACATTAATTAAAGAAAAAGCTTTAGCTGACTTAACTGGATTATTCGATATGAAAGTTTACGGCGAAGACAAAAAAGTTTCTGAAAAATTATTAAACAACGTATTAGGAACAACAGTAACTGACCCTTACGGAGACGGAAAACACTACTTAGCACCAATGTTCTACGCTCCAACAGGATTATTCTACAACGAAGCGTTATTCAAATCTAAAGGTTGGGAAGTTCCAAAAGATATGCCTGGTATGAAAGAATTAGCTGAAAAAGCTAAGAAAGATGGCATTTCATTATTCACTTATCCAGTATCTGGATACTTAGATAGCTTCTTCCCAGCATTATTAGCAAACGCTGGAGGCGTTGATTTATTCAACAAAGCAATGAAATATGACACAGGAGCATTCACTTCTGAAGGCGCAACTAAAGCTTTTGAAGCATTAGGAACATTCTTACAAAACGTTGAACCTTCAACAGTAGCAAACGCAAACCCACAAAGCTTCACTAAGAACCAACAATTAATCTTAGACAACAAAGCTTTATTCATGCCAAACGGTACTTGGGTAGTTGGGGAAATGGCTAAAGCACCTCGTGCAGAAGGATTCAAATGGTCTATGACAGCTGCACCAGCAATCGAAAAAGGTGGCAAACGTTATGTTTACTCATTCTTCGAACACATCTGGGTTCCAAAAGAATCTAAGAACCAAGAAGCAGCTAAAGAATTCTTATCATTCTTATACTCTGACAAAGCAGCAGAAATCTTTGCTAAATACAACGCAGCTCAACCAATTAAAGGTGTAACAGCTAAGTTACCTGATGAATTGAAATCATTATACAAAGTTGTAGATGAAGTTGATGGCGTAATCAATGGTAACTTCGTAGCTACTAAACCTGTTGAAGGCGTAAGCATGAAAGACACATTATATGGTCAAATCGACTCTGTAGCATCTGGTCAAAAAACAGTTGCTGAATGGCAAAAATCTGTAGAAGAAGTTAGCCAAAAACTAAAAGCAGCAGTTGAATAATTCAAATAGAATGAATTAAATAAGAGTGGGATGCGAAGCAATTTTCAAGGATGAAAATTCCTTCCGCCCACTCTCATTTTATCTAAAAATGGTTGAAAGAGGGCAGAACGATGAAAAATCGTAGAAAAAGAGAGAAAAATTTATTTATTCTCGTGTGTCTATTACCTGCACTAATTTTATTCTTTACGTTTTTAATTTACCCAACGATTCAAGTATTCCGCATGTCCATGTTCAAATGGGGCGGATTCTCAAACAATCAACAATTTGTTGGATTGGATAACTTTAAAATCTTATGGCAAGATGAAAATTTCTTTAGAACGATTCAGAACACAATCTTACTAATCGTAGTGGTAACACTCTTTACAGTAGTATTGGCAGTTCTTTTCGCGGCAATCCTTTCAACAGAAAAGATTCGCGGAAACAACTTCTTCAGAATTATTTTCTACATCCCTAATATTTTATCAATCGTAGTTATTGCAGGTATTTTCTCAGCAATTTATGATCCAAAAGCTGGACTTTTAAATGCTGTATTACCAGAAGCATGGAATAAATTATGGCTGGGTGATCAAAGTATTGTTATTTACTCACTTGCATTCGCATTAATTTGGCAAGCGATTGGGTACTACATGGTTATGTATATGGCAGGGATGGCGAATATTCCAGCAAGCTTGTATGAAGCAGCTGACCTTGATGGAGCTGGGAAAATCGGTAAATTCTTCAACGTTACATTACCATTGATTTGGAATAGTATTCGTACAACATTAACATTCTTCATTATCAGTACGATTAACTTAAGTTTCTTACTTGTACAAATCTTGACAGACGGTGGACCAGACGGATCAACTGAAGTGTTCTTAAGCTACATGTTCAAACAAGCTTATACAAACTCTTCATACGGATACGGTATGGCAATCGGTGTAGTTATCTTTATATTCTCATTCGGATTATCAGGTATCGTAAGTCATATTACGAAACGCGATATTCTTGAATACTAGGAGGGGAGATCATGAAAGGAAATACTCGTTCATTCGAAAAGCTGTATAAAGCTTTTATATACGTAGCGCTGATTACATTAGCGATTAGTATTATTGTACCAGTGGGCTGGGTCTTCTTAGCTTCTGTTAAAGAGAATAGAGAGTTCTACGGATCTCCATGGACAATGCCGGAAGGATTCTACATCCAAAAACTTTGTGGATGCTTGGAATAAAAGCAAAAAATGGGTGACTACATGTTGAACTCAGTGATTGTTACAGCACTAGCGTTAACAATCTTAGTAGTTATAGCCATTCCTTCTTCATACGTATTAGCACGTTACAAATTCCCAGGAAGTCGTTTCATTAACTCTTTACTAAAAGGTGGATTATTCATCAACGTAAACTATATCGTTGTACCAATCTTCTTAATGTTACTCGACTGGGATAAAGGACTAAAAGGATTCGGCATTAACGGATTCTTCTTGAACAACATTTTCGTCTTAGCGGTTGTGTATGCAGCGACATCATTACCATTTACGATTTATCTATTATCAAACTTCTTCAAGACATTGCCAACAACGTTTGAAGAAGCAGCATCTATCGACGGTGCAGGATATTTTACAACAATGATCCGCGTAATGACACCAATGGCGAGACCAAGTATTATCACAGTAATCTTATTCAACTTCCTCTCATTCTGGAATGAATACATCATCGCTCTTACATTAATGCCAGGTAAAAACCAAACTTTACCAGTAGGGTTGAAAAACTTAATTCAAGCGCAACGTGGGGCAGCTGAATACGGACAATTATACGCAGGGATGGTATTAGTAATGTTACCAACATTAATTCTATACATTCTTGTTCAAAATAAACTAACACAAGGGATGACACTAGGCGGCTCTAAAGAGTAATCGTCATCGCAGGAGGAAAGAAAATGGGTAAAACAAAAGGGCGTTTAACCCTACCAAGTGAATCGAATTTTCTTGAACAGACTAAAGAATTGCTCGACCGTTGGGGTGCAGATGCAATTCGTGATAGCGATGGAACGAAACTCGATGAAGCAACCAAACAATTAGATGCAAAAATCTATACAACCTACTTTGTAGCACGTAACCATAATGATTTCATCAAAGATCATATGGAAGAGTGCCAACAAATCTTCGTCATGTCAAAATTCTGGTTAGCAACAGAAGATACGCTAACGATTCCATTTATGGAAGGCTACTTCGAAGACCAAGTGCAACCAGACTATGTACATGATCCAAAAAGATATTGGGAAGTCATCGACCGTACTACTGGAGAAGTGGTTCCGGTTGAGAAATGGACTGTCCATGAAAAAAACAACACGATTACCATTGAAGGCACTCGTCCTTTCCATGAGTATACAGTGTCGTTTCTAGTGTATGCGATTTGGGATCCAACTCAAATGTACAATCATATTACGAATAACTGGGGCGATGTTCCTCACGATATTCCATTTGATGTACGTGGACCTCATTCAAATCAATTCATGCACTCTTATTTAAAACAATGGTTAAAAGACAATCCGGATACTGATGTGGTTCGTTTTACAACGTTCTTCTATCACTTCACATTAATTTTCAACAACTTAGGAAAAGAAAAATTTGTGGACTGGTTCGGATATGGTGCCAGCGTTTCAGTAGCGGCACTAGAAGCTTTTGCCAAGGAAAAAGGCTATCGCTTAAGAGCAGAAGACATTGTGGATGAAGGGTACTATAACTCAACATTCCGCACACCAAGTAAAGCGTACTTAGATTATATCGACTTCATTCAAGCATTCGTTGCAAGAGAAGCTAAAAAATTAGTCGACGAAGTACACGATGCTGGTAAAGAAGCTATGATGTTCTTAGGAGATAACTGGATTGGTACAGAACCATACGGACCATACTTCGAACAAATCGGATTAGATGCAGTGGTGGGTTCTGTCGGTGGCGGAGCAACACTTCGTATGATTTCAGATATTCCGCACGTAAAATATACAGAAGGAAGATTCTTACCATACTTCTTCCCAGATGTATTCCGTGAAGGAAATGATCCTACGATTGAGGCTAATAAAAAAACTGGTTATCAGCAAGACGTGCCATCATGCGTAACCCTGTAGACCGTATCGGATACGGCGGTTATTTAAGTCTTGCATATAAATTCCCTAAATTTGTCGACTACATTGAACATGTAACAGATGAATTTAGAGAAATCTACGATATCGTAAAAACATACAAAAACCATACACTGGTTTGAAAGTAGCAATCTTAAATGCATGGGGACGCTTAAGAACTTGGCAAGCACACATGGTTGCCCATGAACTCCATACAAACAAATTTATTCTTACCTTGGAATTATGGAAGCCTAAGTGGTGCAAGTGTGGACGTAAGCTTTATCAGCTTTGACGATATTATTAAAGATGGAGTTCCAGAAGGTGTCGATGTCATCATCAACGCGGGGGATGCCGGTACTTCATTTAGCGGTGGAGAGGTTTGGAAGAATGAAACGCTTATTACACGTATTCGTGAATTTGTGTATAACGGCGGCGGATTTGTCGGAGTTGAGGAACCAACAGCCGTTCATTATCAAGGAAGATTCTTCCAACTTGGAGATATTTTGGGTGTTGAAAGAGAAATGGGATATAGCCTTTCAACAGATAAATACTTTACAAAAGAATTGAAAGAACACTTTATTATCGAAGATATTGAAGATGTTCATAAAGATTGACTTTTGGGAAAAATATTAAAAAACGTGTATGGCTTAACGAGTGCAACAGAAGTACTTGAATTTAGCAATCCGAAAGTAAGCGCAGGTGGCGTTGAAGAAGGAATCGTTCTTCCAGCCAATGCCGAAGGAAAAGAATTCGGGGAAATCCATCTTGCAGCCAACCCTTACGGAAAAGGTCGTGGGGTTTACATTGCAGGACTTCCATACACACCAGAAAATACAAGATTATTAATGCGTGCGTTATTCTACGCAGCGAATAAAGAAAGTGAATTAACAAAATGGTATGCAAGCAATCCATTAGTGGAAGTACATGCTTATCCTGAAAAAGGAGTGTATGCAATCGTGAATAATACGAACGAATTGCAATCAACACTCGTTTATGATGGAGCAGGTGTATCAAGAACTGTGGAACTTGAGCCAAGCGAAATTAGATGGGAGAAGATATCATGAATCCTAAAGTGAAAATTTGGATCCGCGTCGTATTGATGTTGGTATTCTTATATGTAGTTATTTTGGGGCATCAGATGATTGGCAAAGAAGGCGTTGCAACAATGCTTGTTGGCTTAGCTGGATTACTTCTCTTGCTATGGGATTACAATCGTCCGTACTCTAAATCGATGAAGCGTTAATAAAACTTAACTAGGAACAGGGGCTTGTTTATCAACAAGCCCCTGTTCCTGTTTGCATAGACACAATATTAAAAAACAACATAAGATAAAATGCGCAAAACCTGCGGTTTGTGATTACTGCGAAGATTTGTGGGTTCGTTTTATAGTAGCTGTAATGAGGGACCGGCTCGAGCCTGTAGTCTCTCGCCTTCAAAGTTCAAAAAATAGGAGTAAGGGATAAATCCTAACTCCTATTAATTCACCTTGATCCTAAATCCCATTACTGCTACTATTTGAATCCAGCAAGTCTTCTTCGTAATCACAATATTATTTTTAATATTGTGTCCTGCCAAGACAGGGAGAAGATGGAGGAGGAGAAATTGGTGAAATTTCTTATAGGAATTTGGTTTATTAAAAAGATGAAAAATATCGTATAATAGAAAAGAAATTGAAAGGAATGGGGGATAATATGAAAGGATTGTTTATCACGATGGAAGGTCCTGATGGCGCTGGGAAAACAACTGTCATCAACCAACTGATTCCTTTGTTACAAAAACACGCGCTCGTGGATATTGTTTCAACAAGAGAACCTGGTGGGAGCCGCATCGCTGAAGATATTCGAAACGTCATTCTGGATGTGAACAACACAGAAATGGATGAGAGAACAGAAGCGATTTTATATGCAGCGGGTCGTCGCCAGCATTTAAAAGATCGTATCTTACCAAACTTAGAAAAAGGGAATATTGTTTTTTGTGATCGTTTTGTCGATAGCTCGTTGGTGTATCAAGGAGTGGCTCGTGGGATTGGTGTAGAAGAAGTTGCACAGTTAAACCATTTTGCAACGGATGGTTTATTACCAAGCACGACGCTATACTTAGATGTGCCGGCTGAAGTTGGATTGGAACGTATTCATAAAAGCAAGAGGAACCGTCAATTTGACCGCTTAGATCAAGAAGGATTAAGCTTCCATACGATGGTTCGCAATGGGTATTTAGAGTTAGTAGAAAAATATCCAGAAAGAATTGTATCGATTGATGCGACAAAATCCATTGAAGAAGTAGTGGAAGAGTGCTTCCGCATTTTAGTGGAACGTTACCCAAAAATATTTTACAAAAATAGGAGAATGAAATCATGAAATTATTAATTGCGATTGTTCAAGATAAAGATGCACATTTATTAGGAGATGAGTTTGCACAAGCAAATATTCGCGCAACTCGTTTATCAACAACAGGTGGATTTTTACGTGCAGGAAACACTACTTTCATCATCGGGATTGAAGAAGAACGTGTACAAGAAGCGTTAGATATTATCAAAGAAAACTGCCAATCACGTGAACAAATGACAGTGCCACCAGTGCACATCGATAGCATGCTTGATAGCGCACTAACAACTCCAGTTCCAGTTCGCGTTGGTGGAGCTACAGTCTTCGTATTACCTGTAGAATCATTCTTACGTTTCTAAGATGGAAAAGATGCAAGAAGCGTTTATTCGTGCCATTGATAATGGTCAGTTGAGCCATGCGTATTTGTTCGAAGGGGCAAAGGGAATTGGAAAAGCGGAGATGGCCAAGGAAATCGCGAAGATGCTTAACTGTACGAAGCGAACTAAAGGCGAGCCTGCGTGCGGAGAGTGTGAACACTGCATTCGTATTGAACATGGGAACTTCCCGGATTTTATCGTGGTAGAACCTGAAGGCACAACGGTGAAAGTGGACCAAATTCGTACGCTGAAATCGCAGTTGACAAAAAAACAGCGATGGAGTCGAGTGCGATTGTCTGTGTGATTCATGCAGTCGACACGTTGACACAAGGCGCTGCTAATAGCTTATTGAAGTTTCTAGAAGAACCGACAGGAAATATCCATTTCATTCTTCTAACAGAACAACTCAGTAAGGTGCTGATTACGATTCAATCACGTTGCCAGATTATTCGTTTCCAATCGGATGCAGGAGAAAATATCGTTGCAACGCTGAAGGAACGAGGCGTGCCGAATGCGACAGCGCAACTACTTTCTCAATTGACGAATAATATCGACCAAGCAGTCGAGATGCTCGAGGTGAAAGTTTTTGGACAGATTCGCCAAGAAAGCTGGAATTGGTTTGTCCGCGTATTTACGAATCGTGCGATGGCCTTTGTGACGATTCAGTCTCAAGTGATGCCACTCTTAGCGACAAAAGCCGATAGCGAGCTGTTTTTAACTCTATTACAAATTTACATCCGTGATGCCTTGCTGTATGTACGAGGTGTCGAAGGAGCCATTATTCAAAGCGATAAACTCGCAACGATGAAGAGTTTTGCAAGACATCTCACCGTGAGTGAATGGATTAAAGAACATGAAAAAATGACCAACGCCATTGCCAAAGTAGGCGCCAACGTTGGAGTTCAAGCAGTATTAGAACAATGGGTGTTACAAATCCCAAAATAAGATAGGAGGTGCGTGAATGCCAAACAGACAATTGTATGATCGAATCGAACGGTTAACAAAACAAACTTTGTTGCAACTACATGAGCTCGAACAGATTTCTGAAGAGTTGCAAAAAGTCATCGAAGAGAATCATAATTTAACGATGGAAAATCGTCACTTGAAAGATCGTTTAGACGAGTTAGAGCCAAACACGCACACGAAGAAAGTGGCTAAAAAGAAAAAAAGAAAGCCAATCCATCATCAACTTAGAAAAATATCTACGACCAAGGATTCCATATTTGCAACTTGTACTATGGAAAACGTAGAGAAAACGATGAAAGTTGTATGTTTTGTACGGAAATCTTGTATAGCGAAGATTAATGCGTGAAAAGAGCAAGATTGTCATATAAAAAGCCAATAAAGTACTAAAAAGAGCCTGTCCATGGACGGGCTCTTTTGTTATAATAAAAGATGAAATCGTTTTATCTTTTTTGGGGGCAAAAGTATTATGAATCAAAAACAATCAAAACCAAATGTCATCCTCATCGTAGTGGACCAAATGCGTGCCGATGCATTGTCTTTAAACCGTAATGATGACTTAGTAGTGACACCAACGATGGATATGATGGCCAGCATGGGATATAACTTTGAGAATGCCTACTCACCAGTGCCAAGTTGTGTTCCTGCTAGAGCAGCTCTTTTAACAGGGATGGACCAAGAAAAGTCAGGAAGAGTTGGATACGAAGATGAAGTGCCTTGGAACTACACGAATACACTTCCTCAAACATTCAAACATTTAGGGTATCAAACAGAATGTATCGGGAAAATGCATGTGTATCCAAGTCGTAAGCGCATGGGATTTGATCATGTTCTCTTGCACGATGGCTACTTACATGTCGACCGTAAATACAATAAAGCATACGGCGAAACGTTTGAACATTCGAGCGATTACTTGGATTGGATTAAGCAAGAACTCGGTAGCGATGCAGATATTATCGATGATGGGGCGAACTGTAATTCATGGGATGTCCGTCCTTTTGAACTTCCTGAGAAATACCACCCAACGAACTGGATTGTGAGCGAGAGTATTCGTTTCTTAAAGAGACGTGACCCAAGCGTTCCGTTCTTCTTGAAGATGTCGTTTGAAAAACCGCATGCACCGCTCAATCCACCGAAGTATTTCTATGATTTATACATGCACAAATTAGGGGACGTATCGGACTTGCATATTGGGAACTGGGAAGAACTCGAAGAGAAGATTCCAAGCCTCTATGCCAAACGCGGTAAGATTCCAGCGGACGCGCAAAAGAGAATGTTGGCAGCGTACTACGGTTTAATCACGCATATCGATAATCAATTAAGTCGCTTTTTAACAGCCGTTGAGGAATTTGATTTACTCGAAAATACGATTTTCTGGTTCGTGAGTGACCACGGGGATCAACTTGGGGAACACTATTTATTCCGCAAGGGTTATCCTTACCAAGGAAGTATTAAGATTCCAGCGTTTATCTTCGACCCAGGTAACTTGATTGCGGGTACGAAGAAGAGCGTCACACAACTCGTGAAGATTCAAGACGTTTTCCCTTCACTTGTAGAGCTTGCGACAGGTGAAAAAGTTGAAACAGACGGTAAGAGCGTTCGCCAATTATTATTCGGCGAATTTGCAGGTTGGCGTAATGAATTCCACGGCGAACATAGCCTAGGGTGAGGATTCGAGCCAATATATTTTAACAGATGAATGGAAATTTATTTGGTTCCCTGTCAAAGACGAGTATCAACTCTTCCATATGACAGAGGATCCAGAGGAAAAATGCAATTTAATTGCGGAAACGAAGTATACTTCTCTTGTGAACGAGTTTAAAGCGAAACTTGCTCGCATTTTACAAGACAGAGAAGAGGGCTTTGTGAGAGACGGGCAACTTTGCCAAGTACCATTAGAACGCATCGTTGCCACTCTAAAGAGAGGTCGATAGTATGAATTTTGTGCCTTTAAAATCTGGCATCTTTCAAATGGGAGATTCTCTTGGCCAAGGCTTTATCGAAGACCATGAGGCACCACCAGTCATGAAAAAGGTGCTTGCGTTTGAAATCGCGGATACGACCGTGACGAATCGTGAGTTTAAAGCCTTTATAGATGCGACAGGTTATACCACAACGGCAGAAACGATAGGAGATTCTTATGTGTTTCACCTATTCGTTGAGCCAGAAAAAAGAGCAGAGTATGGACATGTATCAGGCTCACCTTGGTGGCTTCTAGTGCCAGGTGCTTGTTGGAATCATCCAACAGGGCCCGAGTCTTCGATTGATGATGTGATGGACCATCCAGTGGTGCACGTATCTTTGCAGGATGCACTAGCTTATTGTGATTGGGCAAAGGTGAAATTGCCGACAGAAACGCAATGGGAATACGCAGCACGTGGTGGGACAACCACGCAATTTCCATGGGGAGATGACCTCGAAGAAGACGGAGAGTTTCATGCCAATACTTGGCAAGGGGATTTCCCAAATACGAATACGAAAGCAGACGGCTTTTTAGGAACGGCGCCCGTGAAGAGCTTCGAACCAAACGGATATGGGCTCTATCAAATGATTGGAAATGTCTGGGAATGGTGTTGTAACCATCGCGGAATTCCGTTTGAAGAAATCGAAGAAGACGCATCTTGCCCCATTAATTTTGAATATGAATATGCGATTCGTGGAGGTTCCTTCTTATGCCATTGCTCATACTGCAATAGGTATCGCGTCGCAGCCCGTAATGGCGCATTGTGGGACTCAACTTCGAGCCATTTAGGGTTAGATGTGTCCGTAATGTTGGAGGTCGCTAATGCATATTATTATTTATAGTATTATCGTGTTATGTGCAACGATGATTGGTGCGATTACTGGTTTAGGTGGTGGCATTATTATCAAACCTGCCTTCGATTTCGTTGGCATAGATGCCACGAGCATGATTAGTGTGTACTCGACTGTGGCCGTGTTTACGATGTGTCTTGTTTCGATTTATAAAAGAAGTAAGCAAGGATTTCATGTCCAAAAAAACAAATCGCACTAGGATTGGCATTCGGGTCGATTATTGGTGGGAAAATTGGAGACGTGATTTTCCTTCAGGCCGTAGATAGTTGGGGCAGTCAGGCAGTCAGTGCGACACAATCCGTTATTTTATTTCTATTAATTGGTGGGATTATTTTATTCACAATCAATAAGGAAAGGATTCGCACGCTAGAAGTAACGAATCTTGTGGCGATTGTGACGATTGGGCTAACAGTCGGTATCATTTCAGTCTATCTAGGGATTGGCGGAGGACCACTGAATATTGCACTTTTGGTTTATTTCTTCTCGATGAAAGCCAAAGACGCAGCTGCGTATTCAATATTGATGATTTTCTTTGCCCAAATTATTAAGATGGGGACCGTCATTCGTGACTTTGAAAAATACAACAATGTCAGTCTCGTGATTTTAGCGATTGCGATTTTTGCGGTGCTCGGTGGATGGATTGGAACGAAAATCCAGTCGAAACTCACGCATGAAGCCGTTGAAAAACTCTATCTAGGATTGATGGGGATTTTAGTATTGATGACCGCCTTCAATGTATTTAAATTTATCGGAGTATAAACAAACACCCAAGCAGCAATGCTTGGGTGTTTTGATTTTATATAGATTAGTTGAAGAGGAAATCATCATAAAATGCAAAGGTTGTTGATTGTGGAAAATCTTACGGATTCTATAATAGCGGTAATGGGGAATGATATCAAAACGAATTAACGGGAGTTAGGAATGTATTCCTTACTCCCGTTTTTGAGGCTTTGAAGGTGAGAGACTTCGGCTCGAACCGATATCCTATTACAGCTATTATGAAGAAATCCGTATAGATTTGGAATAATCAACAACTAAGTACGGATTTATTTATGCATGAATCTCTTTGTAGACTTCCTGCTTCTTCAAACCAAGATGTTTTGCGACAGCCTTAATCGCATCTTTTTGCGTAAGATTTTGCTGTTCCATAAACCAGTCGACTTGTTCTGCAATCGAAAGTGAAGCGTCTGGTGTATTTTCTTCTAATGCGCCAGAAAGAGCAGTGGTCACTTCGTCTGGATTTTTATGTCCAATCAAGATGCAGCATTCGCCTTTTAATTCTTCTTCACTTACAAGAGCTACGAGTTCTGCGGCTGTTCCGCGAATAAACTCTTCGTAGGTCTTCGTCAACTCACGGCATAAAACGACAGATTGTTGTTCGCCGTAGACGGTTTGAATCGCCGAGAAAGTATCTTTCAATCGGAAAGGTGATTCGTATAAAATCACAGTCTCGCTATGTGTGCGTAATTGTTCGAGAGCTTCGATTTTTTCTTTTTTCTTTCGTGGTAAGAACCCATAGAAATAGAACGGTTGAGGAACGAGTCCGCTTGCGATAAGAGCCGTAATTCCCGCATTCGCTCCCGGAAGAGGAATCACTGGGATACCAACTTCGACGCAAGCTTGTACAAGTTCAAATCCTGGGTCGCTAATCGAAGGGGTACCGGCGTCACTTACTTGTGCGATGCTTTTTCCTTCTTGCAACCACTCGATGACTTGTGGGATTCGCTCCTGTGTATTATGTTCATGGAAACTCTTTTGCGGAGTCTCGATTTCAAAATGATTGAGTAACTTTTGCGTGTGACGTGTATCTTCGGCAAGAATTAAATCTACGTCACGAAGCGTATTTACCGCTCGGAAAGTCATATCTTCTAAGTTGCCAATCGGAGTAGGGACAAGGAATAGTTTTCCTGTACCTTCAGTCCGATAACTCTGTTGTCTCATGAGGCTGTTCTCCTTCTAAATAAATAATGACAGGACGGTCAACACTTGCGCCAATCGTCTGTAGAAATGTTTCCTTTTTAGGGCGAGAGAATTTCTTGAATGCTGCTTCCGCCTTCATCGCTTCTTGCTTTGTGGCAAATTCCTTAGCGTAGAGCAGCGTGACAGGAGTTCTCACCCTTGTATATTTAGCACCTTTCCCAGCATTATGCGTGGCGATTCGTTTTTCCAAATCGACCGTATAGCCCGTATAAAAGGTTTGATCCTTGCAGAGAAGGACGTACATAAAGAACTGGCTCATGCGTTGTCCCCCCAGAGGATACTTCTAATCTTCTGCGTATATTCTTGATTCTCATCGAAAACCGTGATTGGTGGCAATACCTTGAGTCCACCAGGAAGTCCGTCCTTCATTAATTCGATGAGGACGATGTTGCTTTCTTTGCCTTCTTTTGGATAGACAAATTGCACGCGTTTCGCTTCGAGACGGTGATGCCTTGCCTCGGTTAAAATGTCCGTTAGACGGTCGGGTCTATGCACGAGATAGGCTTTTCCTTTCATCTTCAATAACCCTGAAATCGTCTCGAGTAGGTCTTCGAGTGGCAAATGCACTTCATGACGGGCAATCGTGTAAGCTTCCTTCAAATTGGTTTGATTGGTTTCCTTCACCTTGAAGTAAGGCGGATTGCACGTAATAAAGTCGACCGAGTCTTTCGGGATAATGCCTTTCAACTGACGAATATCCTGATTGATAAACGTGATGCGGTCTTCTAAGTTGTTGAGTTGGGTCGTACGCATCGCCATGTCCCAAAGCTGTTCTTGGATTTCAACTGCGATAATGTGATTTTGCGTTTTATGGCTGAGTAGAAATGCCACCGCACCGTTACCAGAGCAAAGGTCCACGATTGTAGCTTTTCTACGCTCGGCGATATTGGCAAAGTCGGCTAAAAGGACGGCATCCAGCGAAAATGAGAAGACCTCACGACTTTGAATGATATCGATATTTTCTTTTTCGAGTCGATCGAGTCGCTCATGCGATTTCAAGGGGACTTCCTTTTTTGTCATTACTTTCCAACTCCTACAATTACTGTATCCAAAGTGTAACAACAAATTGGTAATGGCGCAAGGAGAGGGACACTTTAGTTGAAAGTTTCCTTCGAATTCCTAAGGATTTATTTATACATTGCTGTAATGGGGTACCGGTTCGAGCCAAGGTCTCTCACCTTTAAAAGCCTCAAAGAGAATGTACGGAATAAATTCCTACATTCTCTATTTCGCATTTAATACAATTCCCCATTACTGCAAGTATAAAATCCGTTGAATTCTACGGAATCTTAGAACGTCATTATCAATTTGTAGGGGGAGGAAAGATAAAACACTCGATATACAACTTTGGGTTTAGAGAAGGTTGGATGAAAAATCCACCTTAGGTCCTATGATTTCATCAGTGAAGTTTTGTACACTAAGAATGTAATCAAGAACGAACCGATTTAAGGGGGAAACGAAAATGAATCAAAAAGATAGAATTTTAGAATTAGTAGACAAAGGAATTATTTCAGCAGAGGAAGCAGTAGTCTTACTCGAAAAAATGGGTGAGAAGGCAAGTGCGAAAGAACAACCCACTTCTAGCCAATTAGACTCAGTCATGGAAGGGGTGGCAAGTGCATTTACTAAATTCTCTGCAAAAAGCGACCAAACAGATGATGCTATCCAAGTGGTGTTGAAGCGCGCGAAGGAAATTGATCGCCGCATCGATGAAATCAGAACGGCTGAGCAATTGGATTCGTTAACTGTGGATGAAGAAATGGAACTTGTTCGTCTGCAAGAAGAAGCGGAGCAATTAAATAACCAATATAAGAGTTTGTTACAAGAAAAGAAACAAGCCGATGCAAAAGTAAAAGCTGAAAAGAAACAAGAATGGGAAGAAAGCTTTAAGAAAGCGAAGAAGAAAGTGCAAGACACTGACTGGGAAGATAAAACTCGTAGAACAGCGGGAAATATCTCTTCATGGGCTGCAAAATTCGCAGACTCAATTGTGACAGCGGTGGGATCAGTTATTCAAAATACAGAAGTGAACATGCCTTACTTAGAAGCCAAAAACGGCAAAAAAGTACCGTATCATTTCCATCAAGTGATTGATGATGCGAGTATTCTCGATTTCAAAGTGGCCAACGGAATTGTTCGTGTGAAGACTGTTCCTGGTAACACAATGACGATTGAAGGAAATTGCCGCGTGGCTGCGCAAGACGAAGAGTTCTTCGATGCGGAAGGATTTGTTCGTGACCGTGTGAAGGTTGGCGTGGACGACGATAAGATTGTCATCAAGAGTGTCAGCAAGCGCGTCTATTGCGACTGGACGATTTCACTTCCGCAAAAAGTGTATGATTATGTAGCCATCAAAGGGTTGAATACAACCATTCATTTGAAGGAATTAGAAGGAAAAGATTACTACTTCGAAGTGGATAATGGAGATATTCGTTTGAAAGATGTCAAAGGTGTTCTCCTTGAAGCCGAAACAGTGAACGGAAATCTTAAATATGAACACCTCGAATTCAAAGATATCGTGTCTGAAACAGTAAACGGAAATATTCATCTCGATGGTCAATTCTTAGGAACGAAGCTAGAAGCGGTGACAGGAAACATTAAAATAGCAGTAGCACATCCTGAAACGAAAAAAGTAGACGTTGAAACAGTAAACGGAAATATTAAAATTGAAGTTGCTGAAGAAGTCGGACTGGAAGCCGAAATTGAAACGTCACTTGGTTCGATTCACTTTGATGAAACAGTCTTTGAAGTGATTCGACAAACGAAGGATTTAGCAGAAAGAAGTGCATTGATTCGTAAAACTCGAAACTCAATGACAAGAGTAGTCGCAGAAACTACAACTGGAAATATACAAGTAAATCAGCTACAATCAGATTCAAGTAGCAAGAAAGAAGGATAAACAAAATGAAAAAATTAAGACGCTCAAGAAAGAACAGAGTTGTTTGTGGGGTTATGGGCGGTATTGCAGAATACTTCGATGTAGATCCAACAATTGTACGTGTGCTGTTTATTATTTGTAGTTTCTCAGGTTTCCCTATCATCCTTTACATCTTACTTGCTATCATTATTCCAGAAGAAAGCACTGGGTATTACCGTGACGATAGACGCAGAAATACGTACTATTACACTTCTGGACCTTCTCGCCCGCGTAAAACAGCGCGCCGTGTAGAAGAAGATGACGACGATTGGAGTGATTTTTAGTGTCAATTACTAAAAAGATTGCCATTAACACATTAGGGTTCTTGGTGATTGCGTGGTTTATACCACAATTTTACGTTACAAACTGGGTAGCAGCGCTTGTTGCAAGTATCGTGCTTGCGGTACTAAACCTATTCGTTAAACCGATTTTTATTCCTTTTAACATTGCCAGTAACGATTGTAACGTTTGGATGCTTTAGCTTTGTGTTAAATGCGATGATGTTAAGCTTAACATCATGGTTTGTAGGGACCAGGGATTCTCATTCTCGGATCCACTCATTACCTTAGTAGTAAGCATTCTGTTAACGATTTTCCAACGCTTTGTTGAAAAATCTAGTAGACTAATAAATAAAAATAAGCGACCAATTTGGTCGCTTATTTTTGTTTGGATTCCATTAGTATTTCACAACCATTAATTGGCCGCTATTGTATTCTGCAAGGAATACATCTGAAACATCTTGAATATCTTGGGCAGCCAGTTGTTCAGTCACCCAATCTTCTGTTTTGTTGATGACTTCTAAAACATTTTGTTGAATAACTCCATCAGTAATGAGAGGATATTTTGGGTTTTCTTCCCCCGATTTTGTGAGGATTAATTGTCCGTTTTGCTCTAAAATCGCACTTTTTACATCTCGAATGGAGAAGACACCTTGTGCGCGTAGTTTGAAGGCAACTTCTTGAGCCGTTAGACCAGCTAAACGCACATTTTCAACATCAATTTTCCCATGTCTAATTAACTGTAGAGGTTCTCCGTCAATCAACTTCTTGACTTGGCGGTTGTTTGTTTTTACCCAACGAAGCGACAACACTAAGGCGAACCAGATTAATAAGATGATGCAGTATTGTAAGATGGTAATGGAGGGATTATAAATCACACCCCCGATAATTCCCCCGAGTACATAGTTTTGTACTTGGTCACTGGCAGAGGTTGGAGCAAGATTTCCCTTACCTGTGTAGTTGATAACAACAATTAATGATAATAGTCCAAGTGCAAGTTTGATTGCGACATTGATATATGAAAAGTTCAACTTATTCAGCCTCCTTAATCGTCACTTTTGGATTTTGCAATTCCATTTTTCGAGTAGGTAATGTTCAGGGCTATCTCCTGTTAATACTCGATAGAATTGATCGCCAACTTTTACGATGGCTCCATCCGTTGCGGCTTCAGTATTAATATAGACATCTTCTTTATTAACATGTAAATCTTGAGCGATCGTTTCAACGAAGCGAAGGGCTCCAGAATATTGATTTTCTGAATTTTTAGAAGACTGTAAGCCTTCAATCTTAGAACCAGCAAGAATTAAGATACCGATGACGGCGATTAATGCTAATTCGCGAAATTTTGTGTCTTGTTTATTTTTAAAATAACGATATAAGGCAATTGCTAAAATAACAATGACAAAAAGTGTCAGTCCTAATTGAATATAATCAATTTGTTGAACTTTACTTTTTAAAAAATTCATATGAATAAAAATACCATGTTTTTTTCCTCCTATTCAGAAACTTAGACTATTATAAAAATCCTATAAAAATATTCAAGTAGGTTGCTCAATTTTTTTAAAAAAATATTTTTAGATTATTTGGCAGAATGAACAGAAGTTTAATAAATTCTAAAAAGCATACAAGAAAGCGCTCAAATATGGTATAGTAGAAGGGTATAAAGAAATGAGGATAATATGAAAAAGTGTTACAGTTAGAGAAATTAATCAAGAATATTCATTTAAAACCAATTTATGGAGAGGAGTATCTTGACCGTCCAATCGTTACAAGTGAAATTTCAAGACCGGGATTAGAATTAGCAGGATTTTTAAATTTCTATCCAGCAGAACGTATCCAGTTATTAGGTCGTACAGAAACTTCTTTTGTGGCATCCATGGATGAAGGGATTCGATTAGAAGTGATGGAACGTCTTTGTAAACCAGAGACACCATGTTTTATTATTTCAAGAAAAACTAGAACCGCCAAAAGAATTAGTGGAAGCTGCTGCAAAAGCGCAAATTCCAATCTTACAAGCAACTTCGAAGACAACACAAGTATCAAGTAGTGTCACAAACTTCTTAGAAGGAAGATTGGCGGAGCGTTCTTCGGTACACGGTGTATTACTCGATGTATTCGGAATTGGTCTGTTGATTACAGGTGAAAGTGGCGTCGGTAAATCTGAAACTGCGTTAGAGCTTGTGCAAAAAGGACACCGTCTTGTTGCGGATGACCGAGTAGAATTGTATCAATACGATGAATTAACATTAATCGGGGAAGCACCAGAAATCTTGAACAACTTAATCGAAATCCGCGGTGTTGGTATTGTGGATGTGATGACGCTCTTTGGTGCAGGGGCAATTCTGGATCAAAAACAAGTCGATTTAGTGGTTCATCTTGAAAAACTGGACACCTGATAAGAGATATGACCGTTTAGGTGGATATATGGAAAAATGTTGAATTGTTGGGTGTTGAGGGTTCCGAAAATCCGCATCCCAGTGAAGACTGGTCGTAACGTTTCGATTATCTTAGAAGTGGCATGTATGAATTTCCGTGCGAAGAAAATGGGATTCGATGCAACAGAAAGCTTCACGAATCGTTTAACACAATTAATTGCAGAAAATAAAGAAGTTTAGAGGTTAGTTACATGAATGTTTTAGAAATGGTTTCGGCCATTAATCCGATTGCGTTTGAAATCGGTGGATTACAAGTGCGTTGGTATGGGATTATTATTGCTTTTGCAATTTACTTAGCAACAACATTGGCGGATAAAGAAGCCACTCGTAAAGGGTATCGAAAAGAATTTATCATTGATTTAGTATTCTGGGCAGTGCCACTTGGCTTTGTCGGAGCTCGCTTGTACTACATTCTATTTGAATGGCAGTACTACTTAGCAAATCCTGGTGAAATCATCCAAATTTGGCATGGAGGAATAGCCATCTACGGTGGTGTCATTGCCGGTGCAGCAACTGTCTACTGGTTTGCGAAAAAAGAAAAAGTATCGTTTGCATTACTCTTAGACATCTTGGCACCTGTCGTTTTACTCGCACAAGCGATTGGGCGCTGGGGAAACTTCACAAACCAAGAAGCGCATGGAGAAGCTGTAACGCGCGCATTCCTAGAAGGCTTGCATTTACCAACTTTTATTATTGAGCAAATGCATATTGATGGTGTTTATTACCATCCAACTTTCTTATATGAATCACTTTGGTCTTTTGTCGGCGTATTAATTTTATTCTACTTACGCAGACGTAAAGGCGTAAAAGTCGGAGAAATCATGTCAGGATACTTATTATGGTATTCATTTGGGCGCTTCTTTATTGAAGGAATGCGTACAGATAGCCTCTGGATGTTTGGTATTATCCGAATTTCGCAATTAGTCTCAATTGTGTTATTCTTATTAGGCATCGCTATTATCGTGGTGAGAAGACGTAGAGTTCCAGCCGTGCCAGATTATGTATCGATTGACGATCCACAATCTCCAGTATTGTTTGGAAAAAAGCGTAAAGGAGAACAACTATGACAAAAGTAGCTATTTTAGGAGCAGGTTCATGGGGGACAGCACTGGCAATGGTGCTCGCAGAAAACCATCATGAAGCTCGCTTATGGGGAAATAACGAAGCTCAAATTCAAGAAATTAATGAGCGTCATACGAATGAACATTACCTTCCAGGGGTGTTTCTGGACCCAGCAATTCGAGGCTATTTAGATTTAACCGAAGCCGTGAAGGGTGTGGATGCGGTCTTATTCGTACTCCCAACAAAAGTCATTCGTTTAGTAGCCAAACAATTAAATGGATTACTAGAAAATAAACCGATGATTATTCATGCAAGTAAAGGGTTAGAACAAGAAACGTTTAAACGTATTTCAGAAATTTTAGCTGAAGAGTTGGACCGTGACAGCTACGAAGATATCGTGGTGTTATCTGGACCAAGTCATGCCGAAGAAGTGGCGCGTCGTGACATCACAACCATCACTGCAGCATGTGAAAACTTGGAATCTGCTAAAGTTGTGCAAACTCTTTTCAGTAATTCCTTCTTCCGTGTTTATACGAATACAGACTGTGTCGGAGTGGAAATGGGAGCTGCACTAAAAAATGTTATCGCGGTTGGAGCAGGGGCTCTTCATGGTTTAGGCTATGGGGACAATGCAAAGGCTGCGTTAATGACCAGAGGATTATCAGAGATTAGTCGTCTAGGAATTGCGTTTGGCGCAGATCCACTGACTTTTATCGGACTCCAGTGGTGTGGGCGATTTAATCAAACATGTACGAGTATTCATTCTCGTAACTGGAGATGTGGGGACCAAATCGGAAAGGCATTCCGCTTCCAACGATTTTGGAAAATATGGGAATGGTTGTAGAAGGGGTAGAAACGTGTAAAGCCGTCTACGCTTTGGCACAAGAGAAGAACATCGAAATGCCAATTACAACTGCTGTTTACAATGTTTTATATAAAGAACATGATGTTCGCGAAGAGATTCAACGCCTAATGGGTCGTGAATTTAAATCAGAAGCATCAATTAAAGAACACCAATAAACCAAATCGGAGGAACAGACCTATGACAAAAGTTAGAAAAGCCGTTATTCCAGCAGCAGGGTTAGGAACTCGTTTCCTACCAGCAACAAAAGCGATGGCGAAAAGAAATGCTGCTAATCGTAGACAAACCAACGATTCAATATATCGTTGAAGAAGCTCTAGCATCAGGGAATCGAAGACATCTTAATCGTTACTGGTAAGAGTAAACGTCCAATCGAAGACCATTTCGACTCAAACATCGAATTAGAATCAAACCTTGAAGCCAAAGGAAAGACAGAGTTATTAGAACTCGTTCAAGAAACAACAGGAATTAACTTATACTTTGTGCGTCAATCTTATCCAAAAGGATTAGGGGACGCGGTTCTTCAAGCCAAAGCATTCGTGGGTGGCGAGCCATTCGTGATTATGCTTGGGGACGATATTATGCGTGATGAAGTGCCTTTAACCAAACAATTAATTGAAGGCTATGAAAAAACGCATGCTTCAAATATCGCCGTGATGGAAGTTCCTCATGAAGAAACATATAAATATGGGATTATCGACCCTGAAAGCCAAGTGGAAGATGGATTATTTAATGTACGTCGTTTCGTAGAAAAACCAAAACCAGAAGAAGCGCCAAGTAACTTAGCGATTATCGGTCGTTACTTATTAACACCTGAAATTTTTGAGATTTTAGAAAAACAAGAACCAGGTGCTGGCGGTGAAGTTCAATTAACAGATGCCATTGATACATTGAACCTTACTCAAAGAGTGTTTGCAAAACAATTCAAGGGTGAGCGTTTCGATGTCGGTGATAAATTTGGTTTTATGAAGACAAGTATTGAATTCGGACTAGAACATCCTGAAATCAAAGATAGCTTAAAACAATACGTGATTGAATTAGGTAAAAAACTCGAAGGAACTTTAGATGAGCAATAAATTTGCCGTTTTAAAGAGTATCTTAAACTAAAAAATGAAGAGGAGCGTTGGACTATGTCTCAGCGCTCTTAGTTTATACAAAAGGAGAATCTCTGATGGAAGAAAGAACAATTTATGATGTAGTCATTATCGGAAGCGGCCCTGGTGGGATGACCGCAGCGCTGTATACTTCTCGTGCAAATTTAAAAACATTAATCTTAGAAAAAGGGGTACCTGGTGGAGAGTTGTTAAATACTTCAGATGTAGAAAACTATCCTGGTTTCCCTACGATTTCTGGACCAGAATTAGCCGACAATATGTATAAAGGGGCGATGCAATTCGGCGCTGAATATGCATACGGTCAAGTTTCAAAAATTGAATTAGAGGGCGACCTTAAAGTCATCACAGCCGGCAAGAAAACATACTATGCTTATGCAGTAGTCATTGCGACTGGTTCATATCACCGTAAATTAGGAGTGCCAGGGGAAGAAGAGTACGCTGGACGAGGCGTTTCTTACTGTGCAGTTTGTGATGGAGCATTCTTTAAGGATAAGAAAATCTTTGTTATCGGCGGGGGAGACTCAGCTGTGGAAGAAGGAACGTATTTAACACAATTCGGAAAAAGCGTAACGATTGTTCACCGTCGTGACCAATTACGTGCGCAAAAAGTACTGCAAGACCGTGCATTCGCCAACGAAAAAATCGACTTCTTATGGAATTCAACCGTTGAAGAATTCGTAGGAGACGGTTCTAAAATCACAGGCGTTCGTGTAAAAGATGTGAATACAGGTGAAGTGACAACGCATGATGCGGATGGTGTCTTCATATATGTGGGTCTATTACCAGTTTCTGATCCATTCAAAGACTTAAACATCACAGATGCTGAAGATTGGATTGTGACAAATGAGCAAATGGAAACATCTATTCCTGGAATCTTTGCAGTGGGCGATGTTCGTCAAAAAACATTGCGTCAAATCACAACAGCTGTTGGGGATGGCGGACAAGCAGGTCACATGGTTTATAACTATGTCGAAGAAATCAAAGAAAAATTAGCTAAATAATCGGCTCTTTGTCAAATAGTGTTGATGAAGAATTTTAGGAAGGGATTAAGCAACTAATTGTTGCTTAATTCCTTTTTGTTTTGGGCCAAACATTTTTGTTATTAAAATAATCCTGTTCCTAAAATGGTAATAGTTTCTAAAGCCATAAGCATTCCTTTTGAGTACTTTTATTTTATTGTTTATTCCTTCGATAGGGCCATTTGTTCTAGTTGGATGCTCACAAGTATTTTGAATATATGGCAAGTAAGTAATTAGAGTCTTTAATACCCTTTTTAAAACCAGGAGATAGGGTTTAATTGTGTAGCTGCTTCAATCGTTCCTTGAATTCTATATAATCTCTGTCCTGAATACATTCACGAAGTGAATGTACAACCTATAATCATTTTTAAGAGATGGATTATTTTCTAAGATATAATCCATGATTCCTTTGCTTGTTATGAAGCTTTCAAAAAGTTTATAATGATTATATTTATAGTTCTGAGTTCATTAGGATTCTTTAAAATTAACTTCCAATAATGTTTTAACTTTCGATATAATTTAGGGTCTTTATAGCGATGCTTATTCATGACACGTACCCGAGTTCGATTTAATTCTCTATTTAAGGCTTGTACGATGTGAAAAGGATCAATGATAATTTTAGCGTTAGGAAACATTTCTTTTATTAATTGAATGTACGGTAAGTACATGTCGATTGAGATAGTTTTTACTTTTAATCTAGTCTTAAGCTCAAAACGATGAAAATACTTTTTCAAACTGTAAGATTTTCTATCTCTTACAACATCGACCAGTTTGTGTATTGTACTATCACAAATAATAAAGCTCATATTACTATCGGAAGATTTGACGGATTTAAATTCATCAAAGCACAAATGCTCAGGTAAATCATGTAATGGTTTAATAGTTAATAATCGTGCTGTATCATCTATGATACGTCTTACAGTATGAACTGAAACATTTGTTTCTTTAGCGATATATGTTTCAGATACTGTTTCACTTATTTTTGATTTGATTTCGTTTTTTAATCGTTTAGAGATATGACAGTGTTTTTCTACGATTCTACTAGTGTCTGCGGTAAATGAAGAGCCGCATTCTCTACAGAGAAATCTCTGCTTGCGTAGATTTAAGTAGGCCGGTAGGCCTGAAACAGAACAGAGAGTGATACGAGAAGTTTTCGTGCCATTTTTGACGATATTATTATTTTGGCTAACACATCCACAGACGGTACAAAATTCTGGTTTATGCGTATATGTAGCTGAATAAAATAAAGATTTTCTCTTTTTAAATATCTTCTCTTGAACTTTATTATCCCAAATAATGTTTTTATCTTTGATTTGTAGCGTAGCTTCTAGTATATTGTTCATATGGTCATCATCCTTTTGTTTTAGGTTTAGGCGCTTTTAATATAATGGATGTTGGCCTTTTTAGTATACACTAAAATAGGGTTGGTGGAAAATATCCATCAACCCTAAAAAAATTATAGAACCAAATAAAAATCGAAGAAACTCTAGTGTGACTCAGTGTTGCATTAGAGTTTTTATTTTTGAAATGAAAAAGAACCAAATTTATATAAAAATTTTTCATTATCATTACAAATTCATGGGATAAAAATACTTTTTATAAAAAAATTGTGATAGAATAGATAAAATAAAGAAGGTGGTGAATGAATGAATCGCAAAGTTTTAAAAGGATTAGGAATTGCAGTTATCGTACTAGCATTGATGGCTTGCTCTCGCAGACCAGAGCAAACAGCCAATAACTCGGCTCCAGTCGTTCAAATTTCTAAAAATAACGCTGAATCTAGTGAGTCTACTACGGCTCAATCAACAACGGCTGCACAAGAAACAACAAGCGATACGACACGTAATGCGAATAATTTAGCGCGTGAGGCCATTGCAGAAATCGAGAAACGCAAAAATGTCGTTTTAGGCGAGAACTATGAGATTATCATTCAGGCACAAACGAATGACTCGGTTGACGTACAAGTACGTCATGTAGAGAATTCGAACACCTCTATTTATGGGTTCTTCCGCTATCATGCCAGTGATAAAAAGTTAGAAGAGATGGATAGTACCACTGGGGAATTTAAATCAGTAGAGTAATCTCGGAAAGTAGGGTTTATATGACAAACACAGTAAATTTAGATTGGAATAATTTAGGATTCGATTACATTAAAACAGACCTACGTTACATCAGCTATTACAAAGATGGCGAGTGGGACGAAGGGGCATTAATTGAAGATAATGTCTTAAAAGTAGACGAAGCGGCAACAGCACTTCACTACGGACAACAATGTTTCGAAGGATTAAAAGCATACCGTTGTAAAGATGGTAGCATCAACTTATTCCGTGTCGACCAAAACGCTGCTCGTATGGCTCGTTCTTGCCGTCGCTTACTCATGCCTGAATTTCCAGAAGAACGCTTTATTGAAGCCGTGAAAAAAGTAGTAAAAGCAAACGAACAATGGTTGCCACCATACGGAACTGGCGGAAGCTTATATATCCGTCCATTTATGATTGGGGTGGGAAACAATGTAGCGGTTCGCCCTGCAACAGAATATATTTTCTCAATCTTTGTAATGCCAGTAGGAGCATATTTCAAAGGCGGATTAACACCAACGAATTTCATCGTTTCTGAATACGACCGTGCAGCACACGTAGGTACAGGGGCTGCTAAAGTCGGCGGAAACTATGCAGCAAGCTTACTTCCTGGTAAAGAAGCGAAAGAACGTCATTTCAGTGACTGTATTTATCTTGATCCATTGACACATACGAAGATTGAAGAGGTAGGGGGCTGTGAACTCTTTGGGATTACTAAAGATAATCAATTTATCACGCCTTATTCTCCATCCATCTTACCAAGTATTACGAAATACTCATTGCTTTGGTTAGCAGAACACCGTTTAGGCATGACTGTTAAAGAAGGCGATGTGTATGTAGACCAATTAGATATCTTCGCAGAAGCAGGAGCTTGTGGTACTGCAGCTGTCATTTCTCCAGTAGGGGTCATTCAAAACGGAGACGACTTCCATGTGTTCTATTCTGAAACAGAAGTAGGTCCTGTGACACGCCGTCTATATGATGAATTAGTAGGTATTCAATACGGAGATGTAGAGGCTCCAGAAGGTTGGATTCAAAAAGTTTTATAAGAATAAATTTTTCAAAAAAATCCGTGGTAATCTGAATTGACAAAGCGACACGCATTTGTTAATATATACCAGTATGAAACTCAATGAGTTAATGAAATAAATTGAATGAGAGGTGTCATCCATGCGTATCAACATTTTATTAGAATGTGCTGAAACAGGTGAACGTTTATACTTAACAAGCAAAAAAACAAACGTAACAATCCAGAGCGTTTAGAATTAAAAAAATATTCTCCAAAAATTACGTAAACACGTTGTCTTCAAAGAAACTAAAAAAATAATTTTGAGAAATTCGGAAGAGTTAGGCTGGTGCCTAACTCTTTTTATTTTAAATAAATGAATAGAAGACCGCAGGTCTTTATACGAATCATTTGGGTCTCTATAGTAGCTACAATAGCTGTACCGGCGTGAGCCTTAGGTCTCACCGCCTATCGAGTCTCAAAGCAGTAGTTAGGGAATTGATTCCTTACTACTGCTTTGAGGCTCGATTACACTCGCCATTGTTGCTACTTGGACCAAAATGATTCTTCAGACCTGCTTGTATAAAAAGGATAGGTGATGCCTAATGTTTCGAATTTCGCATTTTTGTTTCTTTGAACAAGGTGTTTAGAAATTTTTGTCTCGGAGGACGGGAAGCGAGTTTGTAAAGTGCTTCGTACAGGGCTAGAAATAGAATAAGGTGCTACTTAAAAATTACGTGCTGTGAAATTTTTGTTTTGCAAAATAATAAGAAATTGTTTATTTATCCAATCTGATGAGGATAGACAGAGCAGGATACTTTTTCTACCTTCTAAGATGCAGGGAGGCTCGCGAGGGGCATGGGATTCTATAATAGCAGTAATAGGGATGGCGCTAAAGTGAATTAGCGGGAGTTAGGGAGGTTTCCTTACTCCCGCTTTGAGTTTTAGAGGTAGAGACTTCGGCTCGAACCGGTGCCCTATTACCGCTATTATGAAGATATCCCGTGTCCCATAAAGCGAGCCGTATTTTCTTTTTAAAGGAGCACAAAGTTGAAGGATTCACTGTTTGTGTTCACAGCAGTGGGGATATCATGTATACTAGAACAGGTGATTATTTTGGAAAAACAAAATTTTATTACGACGGGGCACATTAATCGGGTGATTTTAACGATTGCGACTCCGTTAATGATTAATAATTTAATTCGAACTTTATACAATTTGACAGACGGGTTATATGTGGCGCAACTTTCTGCAGAAGACTTTGCGGCAACAGCGTTTATTTGGCCGTTGAATTTCTTATTTATTTCGCTTGGAATGGGGATTAGTGTCGGAGCGACGGCGCTTGTTGCTCAGTATTTTGGAGCAGGAAAATATAGAGATGCGAAGCGTTATGCAGGGAATGCGATGGTGTTAACGTATTTCTTTGGGTTTGTGCTTTCTGTGCTTGGATATTTCCTTGCACCATTATTCGTGGAAATGATGGGAGCAGAGGGGACCTTCTTGGCAAAATCCGTAGCGTATTTGAAGATTAACTTTATTGGATTGTTCTTTGATTTCTGCTACTTTGTCTATCAGTCCTTGCTAAATGCGCAAGGGAGAACGCGTACGATTACGATGATTAGTGCGGCGTCTTCGATTGCTAACGTTATTCTAGATCCAATCTTTATTTTTGCGACGATTCCTTTTGTCGGCCTGACTGGGCTAAACTGGGGAATTGAAGGGGCAGGATGGGCGACTGTTATTGCAAAAGTACTCTTATTAGTGCTTGCCATTCGTGCCGTTCGTAAGGAATCCGATATTCAAATCTACTTAAGACATGTCAAAATTGACAAAGAAGTGATGAAAGAAATCCTTAAAGTCGCATGGCCGTCTGCTTTCGGGTATGGTGGAGCTGCATTAGGATTCACCGTCTTAAATGGACTCATTCAGTCGTATGGAACGTCGGTACTGGCTGCGTACTCAATGGTAAACCGCATCTCGGATTTATTAACGCAACCACAGATGGGAATCGGTGCGGCGTTAACAGCCATCATCGGGCAAAACATGGGTGCAGGACTTTACGACCGCGCACATGCCATCTTTAGACGAGCATTGTTGTGGGTGCTCATGATTTCAACAGTCGGCTGTATTATCGTCTTCCTCTTCCAGTCTCCAATTCTTGGAGTCTTCATTAAAGATAGAAGCGATGCTGTTCTTTGGTCAAATGCCGTTGAGTATTTGAATTACACAGCCTTTATCATTTTCTTCATGGGAATGTTCTCGGCGTACAACGGATTCTTCCAAGGATGTGGCGTGACGAAATACTCAATGAATATGTCAGTGGGACGTCTTTGGGTATTACGCTTGCCGATTATTTGGGTGCTTGGAGCCTTTACAGCACTTGGGGCAACCGGTGTATGGATTGCCATGTTATTATCAAACGCGTTAACGGTTCTTTATGGACATATCATCTATAAGACAAAAGATTGGAGCGCGTTGCATTATGCGAAAGGAGAGCAATTGTGATTAAAAATTTTATTCATTATTACAAACCGTATAAAAAATTATTCTTACTTGATTTTACCTGTGCGGTGATCGTGGCCATTCTCGAGCTTGCCTTTCCGGTGATGGTGAGAAGTGTCATCGATAACATCGTACCGTCTCAAAATTTACAACAAATTCTACTCGTGGGGGCGGGGCTACTGGCGCTATATGCTTTCTCGACAACTTTGAACTTTATCGTTGTGTACATGGGGCATATTTTAGGGATTAACATTGAAACGGATATGCGCCGTGAGTTATTCGCGAAGATTCAAAAACAATCATTCTCGTTCTTCGACAATATGAAAATCGGGGAATTGATGAGCCGCTTGTCGAGTGACTTATTCGATATTAGTGAGTTGGCGCACCACGGACCTGAAGAATTCTTTATTGCCGTGATGACTTTAATCGGTTCGTTTGTGTTGATGTATCAAGTACATCCAACGCTTGCGTTATTGACGATTTTCTTCGTACCAATTATTGCGGTGGTACTTGCGGTATTTAACCGTCGCATGTCTGCGATTAATCGAAATATCTATAAAGGATTGGCCAACTATACGGCAGGACTAGAAAATGTACTGAGCGGAATGCGTGTGGTGAAGGCCTTTGCCAACGAAAGCCATGAGCAACAACTCTTCGAAGAACTTATTCAAGAGTACCGCTCGAATAAAATTGCGTTCTATCGCACGATGGGGACAAGCAGCAGTTTCAACTACTTATTAATGCGCAGTATTAATCTCTTCAGCCTTAATCGTGGGGGCGTATTTCACGGTCATTGGTGATTTAACGGCTGGAGAATTAGTCGGCTACATCTTACTGTCCAATGTGTTCGTGGGACCAATCAACAAGATGAACTCCATGATTGAATTGTATCCAAAAGGGTTTGCGGGCTTCCGTCGTTTCAAAGAATTAATGAATGTCGAAATCGATATCGAAGACGCACCCGATGCCATCCCTGCACCAATTTTTGAAGGACGTGTGGAATATAAAAATGTCGGATTCGGATACGAAGAAGATAAGAAGGTGTTGGAACATATCAACTTGACGGTGGAACCAGGGCAAACCGTTGCCTTCGTTGGACCAAGTGGAGTTGGGAAAACAACGCTCGTGAACTTATTGCCTCGCTTCTATGATTTAAAAGAAGGGGAAATCTTGATCGATGGAACCAACATCAATCGTTTCACCTTACAATCGCTTCGCCGTCAAATCGGGATCGTACAACAAGATGTGTTCTTATTTAACGGAACGATTCGCGAGAATGTATTGTACGGACGACTCGATGCGACAGATGAGGAAGTAGACCGCGCAATCGAGCAGGCAAAACTGAAAGAAGTTATTGAAGATTTAGAAGATGGAGTGGATACACATATCGGAGAACGTGGTGTGAAATTGTCAGGCGGACAAAAACAACGTCTCTCAATTGCCCGTATTTTCTTGAAGAATCCTTTCATTTTAATCTTGGACGAAGCAACGAGTGCGCTCGATACGCAAACCGAGAAATTTATTCAACAATCGTTTGACGAGTTGGCAGAAGGCAGAACGACCTTTATTATTGCTCACCGCCTTGCTACGATTAAAAATGCAGACCGTATTATTGTTGTTACAGAAGATGGACTGACAGAAGACGGCACGCATGAGGAATTGCTCGCGAAAAACGGTGCATATGCGGCTTTATACAAAGCGCAATTTAAATAGTAGAAAAATGCGGAGTAGGAATTCTTTTCTTGCTCCGTATTTCTTTAGCTTTTTGAATTTATCGCAAACCATGATACAATGACCCAGAGAAAACTTAAGGAGAACGTTGATGAGTATTTTAAATGTAGAAAAATTAACACACGGCTTCTGTGAAAGAGCCATCTTCAATGATGTGAGCTTCCGTCTATTAAAAGGGGAACACATCGGTCTTGTTGGGGCAAACGGTGAAGGGAAATCAACCTTCATGAATATCGTAACAGGACAATTACAACCTGACGAAGGAAAAATCGAATGGTCTAAAAATGTGAAGGTTGGATACTTGGACCAACATACGGTGCTTGAACCAGGGATGACGGTTCGTAGCGTCCTTCAAAAAGCCTTCGACGATTTATTCGTGGCAGAAGCGCGTATCAATGAATTGTATATGGCGATGGGTGACGCAAACGAAGACGAGATGAACGCGATGCTAGAAGAAGTGGGCGAGTTGCAAGAGCGATTAGATAGCCACGACTTCTATATTCTCGATGCAAAAATCGATGAAGTGGCACGTGCATTAGGCGTTGCAGCATTTGGGATGGATAGCGATGTTAGTGAACTTAGTGGTGGGCAACGTACAAAAGTGTTACTGGCAAAACTATTATTAGAAAAACCAGACATTTTATTACTCGACGAGCCAACAAACTATCTAGACGCAGAGCACATTGAATGGTTGAAACGCTACTTGCAAGAATACGAAAATGCATTTATTCTCATTTCGCATGATATTCCTTTCTTAAACAGCGTTGTGAACTTGATTTACCATATGGACAATCAAGAGTTGAACCGATATGTTGGGGACTATGATCAGTTCCAAGAAGTGTACGCGATGAAGAAATCCCAACTAGAAGCGGCGTACAACCGTCAGCAAAAAGAGATTGCGGACTTGAAGGACTTCGTAAACCGTAATAAGGCGCGTGTGGCTACACGTAATATGGCGATGTCTCGTCAGAAGAAACTGGATAAGATGGAAGTCATCGAATTAGCCAGTGAGAAGCCAAAACCAAAATTCGAGTTCAAGACTTCTCGTGCGCCTGGCCGTTACATCTTCCAAGCCGAAGACTTAGTGATTGGATATGACCGCCCATTAACAGGACATGTGAATCTTGAAATGGAACGTGGTCAAAAGATTGCGATTGTCGGGGCGAATGGTATCGGTAAAACGACACTACTCAAGAGTTTATTAGGGATTATTAAGCCGTTGAACGGGAAAGTAACGCGTGGGGACTATATCGACCTAGGGTATTTTCGAACAAGAAACACCAAAAGGAAATCGTAAGACAGCCCTAGAAGAAATCTGGGATACCTTCCCATCGATGACGCAACCAGAAGTACGTGCTGCGCTCGCTCGTTGTGGCTTAACAAGTAAACATATCGAGAGTCAAGTGCAAGTACTCAGTGGGGGAGAGCAAGCAAAGGTGCGCTTCTGTAAGTTGATGAACGAAGAATCAAACGTGCTCGTACTCGATGAACCAACAAACCACTTGGATGTAGATGCCAAAGAGGAGCTAAAACGTGCATTACAAGAATATAAAGGAAGTATATTAATGGTGTGTCACGAGCCTGAATTTTACGAAGGATTAGTGACAGATATTTGGGATTTCAAAATTCGCATAAAAATTAAAATCTTCACTTTTAAGGATGAAAGTTGATACAACTGTTTTCAAAAACAGTGCTCAAAACATGCTTTTGAGCGCTGTTTTTTTCTGCAAAAACGATAGTAAATCATAAGTCGCAGTCTTAAAACGCGATGCCTATGGGATTTGTTTAATTCATTTGATTTTCAAGCGGAATTCATGAAAGAAAATGAAAAATATGAATTTTTAGGAGAAATATATTTTTACATACTTCATTTTCAAAAAAAGTAGGGTTGAATTTATAAATTATTTACAGTAGAATATGCGCTGTAGAAAAGATTTTAACAAATTTTATATATAGTGTGAATTGTGTAGAAAGTATGAAATCTGTTGCGTCTTTTCGAGCAGTTTTGTTCGTGAAATCACGAACAAAAATAAAATAAAAAGAAAAGGAAGTGTCCAAATGAAAGATATCTTTAGCAAGCGTCAACGTTTCTCATTACGTAAATTGACGATTGGCGTATGCTCAGTCTTATTAGGTACAACGATTTTTGCTACAAACGCAGTAGCAGCAGAAGCAGTATCTGCTACAGCAGCTGAAGCAACAACGACAGTGGCTGCGCCGGCAACAACCGCTGAGGCAACTACTGAGGCTGAAACAACTGCAGCACCAGCAGCTACAGAAGAAACAACTGCAGCTCCAGAAGCAGCAGCAGAAACAACTGCAGCACCAGCGGCTACGGAAGAAACAACTGCAGCACCAGCAGCTGCAGAAGAAACAACAACTGCAGCGCCAGCAGCAGGGGAAACTCCAAGAACACGTTCTCGTCGTGCAGCTTCACAAGGAAGCGACAACTCTCCAGTTGATGTTGAAACAACACTTAAAGATGGCGAAACAGTAACTCCTGATATGTCAAACCCTAACGGTGCGAATGTAAAATCACGTGACCTTGCAGATTCTAGCTACAAAAAAGCAGACACAGGATACACTTACCACGTTTTAAATTTAACAAAATTTAATGCACGTTATGGTGTGAACTATTATGTTCGTACTTCAAAACCGTTCGATTCAAGTACAGCGTCAAAAGTTGAATTGATTGATAAGAATACTGGTGCCGTAATTGAAACACTTAACTTGTCTGGAAACAAGTGGTCTACAAACTTTTACTAAGACAGCACAAGCTTCTAATGGGGAACTAACGCTAACAGTTAGTTACGATAAAGGTATTGGTAAAGGCCCAGGTAAAACTGACCAACCATTCCTTCAATATGACTATGAAGTAGCTGAAAGAATTAAAAGCTTATGCAACGACTGGTACGTCAGAACAGAGACAGTACTTCCTAGATATCATGAATACTCGTACAAGTAATGATATCTTTAACGCGGTAGAACCAGCTTATGATGGACGTCCAATTACGGATACTAACGCTAAAATTCCAGTAGTTGTAAATAATACAACAATTTATCGTGTTGTAGATAAATCAAACCCAACTTATCAAGCAGGCCGTACTGAAACATCTACACAATCATATAAACCAAATGGAAATGAAGAAGACCTAGCAACATACACTATGAAAGCGATGGAAGGTCAAAACTTCAATGCTTCAGGTGTGCGTCAATTTGATGGATATCGTTTATACCAAGCTGCTGATCCAACAACAACTACAGGTTTTGTTTCTCGTCCATATACAGTTGGAACTAAATTCATGGATGCGGATCGTTATGGAATCAAGCGTATCAAAGAAATCGTAAAAGAAGATGGAACTGCGATTGTACGCGTGTACCTTTTAGATCCAAAACAACAATCTAAACGTTCAGATGGGTCACTGAGTACAGATGGGTACATCTTAGTAGCCGAAACGGATCCAATCCTCCAGGAGAACATAACAAAACGCCTCTTGCTAAATCAAACTTGAATTTAACAACAATTCCTTATCCAGGACATCCGAACGGGGAAAATGTAACGGCAACAATTCAAATGAATGCCCTTATACTCCGTATAAAAACACTTTTTGTTCCTTTCTTAGGAGATAAAATTGGGCATGGTTCTGATAACGATCTGCTAGAAAAAAGGTGGTAAAGGGATTGGTACAAACGTTGACTTATTAAACACTCTTGTTCCATTCAAACAACCTATTTACTACTATGAAAAGATTGAACCAGTTAAAGTGAAACCTGAATTCAAGAAAACGTTAGAAGGTCGTAACTTAGTAGACGGCGAATTCAGCTTCACAATTAAAGAACAAAAATCTTCTCCAGATGGACACGAAGAAACAGTTCAAAATGCTGACGGTAAAGTTTCATTCAGCGAATTAACATTCAATAAACCTGGTACTTACAAGTACAAGATTACAGAAAAAGCAGGTTCTGATGCGAACGTTGATTACGATGCAATGGAAATCACTATGACTGTTGAAGTTACTCAAGACGCTGCTGGCGTATTAAAAACTAAAGTAACTTACTCTGCAGAAGGCGGCGAAACTTCTAAAGCTGACGACCAAGAGTTCAACAACTTTGTAGTACCTCCAGTATCAACTAAATTCGACTTCACTAAGAAATTAGAAGGTCGTCCATTGAAAGATAAAGAGTTCAGCTTTGTATTGAAAGATGCAGAAGGTAACGAAATCGAAACTGTGAAAAATGATGCAGACGGTAATGTTACATTTACAGCATTAAACTATGACAAAACTAAAGTCGGCGTTCACAAATATACTGTTGAAGAAGTAATCCCAGCGACAAAAGAAGATCGTATGGACTACGATACAATGAAAGCGAACATTACTGTTACAGTGTCTAAATCTGGCCACGTTTTAACAACAGTAACAACTTATGCTTCAGAAGGCGGAAACGCTACTGGCGCGGATGACAAAGAGTTCAACAACAAAGTAACTCCACCGCCAACAACTCCAGAGTTCAAACCAGAGAAATTCGTTGTGAATAAAGAAAAAAATTCGATATCACTGGCGACAAACTAATGGACGATGATAATGAGTTAACAGATGAAGTAGCAGAAACAAATGCAAAACCCATATGCTGACAAATCAACAAACAATGAAGCAGAAAAACATCAACGGTAAGACACTTAAAAAAGGTGACAAATTCTACTACTAAGTATGGTTAGATACAACTAAATTCACTGCAGACCAAAACATCCAATATGTTGGAATCACTGACGATTACGAAGAAGACAAATTAGATGTGACTACAGATGGAATTAAAGTTTACGATAGCGTATCTGGTGCAGATGTAACTTCTAAATTCGATATTAAAGTAGAAGACGGTAAAATCAGCGCAACTTCTAAAGCAGAATTTGTAAATGAAAACAGCGTCATCGACACAACTAAATTCGAATTCGGCCGTTACTATAAATTTGATATCGCTGCAACTATCAAAACAACTGTTAAAGATGGTATCGATATCGAAAATACAGCGAGCCAAATCGTTCACGTATACGATCCATACAACAATACTGTTGAAAAACCAGAAAAACCAACGCAAAAACGTGTTGTGAATATACCAGTTTCTGTGGATTTCAACTTCACGAAGAAACTTGAAGGTCGTACGTTGAAAGACCAAGAATTCACCTTTGTATTGAAAGATGCAAAAGGTACTGAAATCGAAACAGTGAAGAACGACAAAGACGGAAACGTGAAATTCAAATCACTTGAATTCACTAAAGACCAAGTGGGAACTCACAAATATACAATCGAAGAAGTAGCTGGAACAGATGCGACAGTAACTTACGATAAGATGAAAGCGGAAGTAACAGTTAAAGTTTCTTATGACGGAACTGCTAAAGCGTTAATTAAGAACGTGACAGACGCTCCAGATAAAGAGTTCAACAACACTGTTACACCTCCAACAACTCCTGAATTCCAACCAGAGAAATTCATCGTTACAAAAGAAAAATTCGATGTAACTGGTGATAAATTAATGGATGACGATAACGAGTTAACAGACGAGTATGCCGAAACAAACGCTAATCCATATGCGGATGGAACAGACAATAACGAAGCAGAAAACTTAAATACGAAGACTGTTAAACGTGGTGACAAAGTTGTTTACCAAGTCTGGTTAGATACAAACAACTTCACTGCAGCTCAAAACATCCAATCTGTAGGAATTACAGATAACTACGATGAAGCTAAATTAACTGTAGACAAAGCGAACATCAAAGCTTACGACAGCAAGACTGGCGCAGAAGTAACGAATTTATTTGATATTACAGTTGAAAATGGCGTGATCACTGCAACATCTAAAGCTTCATTACAAAAATCTTTAGGCGATGCTGAAAATACACAAGTATTAGATACTGAGAAATTCGCATTCGGTCGCTACTATAAATTTGATATCGTAGCAACTGTTAAAGACGATGTTGTTGCTGGTTCAGATATTGAAAATACAGCAGCGCAAATTGTTCACCAATACGATCCAGCATCTAAGACTGTTAAGACTCCTGAAAAACCAACTCAAAAACGTGTGATCAGCGTTCCTGTGACAGTTGACTTCAACTTCACTAAGAAACTTGAAGGCCGTACATTGAAAGAACAAGAGTTCAGCTTTGTATTGAAAGATGCAGAAGGTACTGAAATCGAAACAGTGAAGAACGACAAAGACGGAAACGTTAAGTTCAAATCACTTGAATTCAGTAAGAAAGAAGTAGGAACTCACAAATACACAATCGAAGAAGTAGCTGGAACAGATGCGACAGTGACTTACGATACAATGAAAGCTGAAGTAACCATTGAAGTTAACTATGACGGAACTGCTAAAGTTCTTACAACTAAGGTTAAAGATGCTACAGATAAAGAGTTCAACAACACTGTAACTCCTCCAGAAACTCCAGAGTTCAAACCAGAGAAATTCATCGTAAACAAAGAAAAATTCGATATAACTGGCGATAAACTAGTGGATGACGATAAAGAGTTAACAGATAAAGTTGCAGATACAAATGCGAACCCATATGTTGATGATGCAAGCAACAACGAAGCAGAAACTTAAATACGAAGACTGTTAAACGTGGCGATAAATTAGTGTACCAAGTATGGTTAGACACAACTAAATTTGATGCAGCAAACAAAGACTACATCCAATCAGTTGGTATTACTGACGATTACGATGAAGCTAAATTAACAGTGGAAGCTGCAAACGTGAAAGCTTATGACAGCGTAACAGGTGAAGATGTAACTGATAAATTCGACATCACAGTTGAAGATGGCGTTGTAAAAGCAACATCTAAAGCTTCATTACAAAAATCTTTAGGCGATGCAGAAGATACTCAAGTATTAGATACAACTAAATTTGCATTCGGTCGCTACTATAAATTTGATATCGTAGCAACAGTGAAAGAAGATGTAACACCTGGTGCTGATATTGAAAATACTGCGGTTCAAGTAGTAAACCAATACGACCCAACATCTAAGACTGTTAAGACTCCAGAAAAACCAACTCAAAAACGTGTTGTAAACATTCCAGTTGAAGTAGAATTTAACTTCACTAAGAAATTACAAGGTCGTGAGTTGAAAGAAGAAGAGTTCAGCTTCGTATTGAAAGATGCAGAAGGTACTGAAATCGAAACAGTGAAGAACGATAAAGACGGAAACGTTAAGTTCAAAGCTTTAGCATTCAACAAAAACCAAGCTGGAACATACAAATACACTATCGAAGAGGTCGCTGGATCTGACGCAACAGTTACTTACGATAAGATGAAAGCTGAAGTTACTGTTGAAGTGAAATATGACGGAACTGCTAAAGCATTAATCACAAAACTAACAGATGCTCCAGATAAAGAGTTCAACAACGTAGTAACTCCTCCAAATGCTCCAAACTTCAAACCAGAGAAGTTCATTTTAACTGAAGAAAAATATGACATCACTGGCGACAAGTTAATGAATGACGACGATGAGTTAACAGATGAAGTTGCGGATACAAACGCAAATCCATATGCTGATAAGACTACAAACAACGAAGCAGAAAACTTAAATACGAAGACTGTTAAACGTGGTTCTAAAGTGGTTTACCAAGTATGGTTAGACACAAACAACTTCACTGAAAAACAAAACATCCAATCAGTTGGTATTACTGACGATTACGATGAAACGAAATTAACTGTGGATGCTGCAAACGTGAAAGCATATGACAGCAAGACTGGCGCAGATGTAACTGACTTATTCGACATCACAGTTGAAGATGGCGTTGTAAAAGCAACATCTAAAGCTTCATTACAAAAATCTTTAGGAGACGCAGAAGATACTCAAGTATTAGATACCACTAAATTTGCATTCGGACGTTACTATAAATTTGATATTGTTGCGACTGTAAAAGAAGACGTAACTGGCGGGGCAGATATCGAAAATACTGCAACACAAATCGTTCACCAATACGATCCAACAAGTAAATCAGTGGTAACTCCTGAAAAACCAACTCAAAAACGTGTTATCAACGTTCCAATCGAAGTAGAATTTAACTTCACTAAGAAACTTGAAGGCCGTGAGTTGAAAGAAAATGAGTTTACATTTGTATTGAAAGATGCCAAAGGAACTGAAATCGAGACTGTGAAGAACGATGTAGACGGAAACGTTAAGTTCAAAGCAATCGAGTACAACAAAGATCAAGCGGGGTACTTACAAGTACACTATCGAAGAAGTAGCTGGAACAGACGGAACAGTGACTTACGATAAGATGAAAGCTGAAGTAACTGTTGAAGTGAAATATGACGGAACAGCTAAAGCGTTAATCACAAAAGTGACAGATGCTCCTGATAAAGAGTTCAACAACACAGTAACTCCTCCAGAAACTCCAGAATTCCAACCTAAGAAATTTGTTGTGAAAGATGAGAAATTCGACATTACTGGCGACAAGTTAGCAGATGACGATAAAGAGTTAACAGACGCTGTTACAGAAACAAATGCTAATCCATATGCGGACGGTACAGACAACAACGAAGCTGAAAAACTTAAATACGAAGACTGTTAAACGTGGAGATAAATTAGTTTACCAAGTATGGTTAGATACGAATAACTTCACTGAAAAACAAAACATCCAATCTGTTGGTATTACTGACGATTACGATGAAGCGAAATTAACAGTTGAAGCAGCGAACGTGAAAGCATACGACAGCAAGACTGGTGCAGATGTAACTGATTTATTCGACATCACAGTTGAAGATGGCGTGATTAAAGCAACATCTAAAGCTTCATTAACGAAATCTTTAGGCGATGCAGAAGATACTCAAGTAATCGATACTGAGAAATTCGCATTCGGTCGCTACTATAAATTTGATATCGTAGCAACAGTGAAAGAAGATGTGGCTGGCGGTTCACAAATCGAAAATACAGCAACACAAATCGTTCACCAATATGACCCAACGTCTAAGACAGTCAGACTCCTGAAAAAACCAACTGAAAAACGTGTCAACCAAGTTCCAATCGAAGTAGAATTTGACTTCACTAAGAAACTTGAAGGTCGCGAATTAGCAGCTGGCGAATTCAGCTTCGTATTGAAAGATGCAGAAGGTACTGAAATCGAAACTGTTAAGAACGACAAAGACGGTAAGATTAAATTCAGTAAGATTGAATTCAAGAAGGGTGACGAAGGAACTCATAAATACACTGTAGAAGAAGTAGCTGGAACAGATGCGACAGTAACTTACGATACAATGAAAGCTGAAATCTCTGTTGAAGTTTTCTACGATGGAACTGCTAAGATCCTTGTAACGAAAAGTAACAGATGCAGCAGATAAAGAGTTCAACAACACAGTGACTCCTCCAGAAACACCTGAATTCCAACCTAAGAAATTCGTTGTGAAGGATGAGAAATCTGATACTACTGGCGACAAGTTAGTGGATGATGATGCTGAGTTGACAGATGCTGCAACAGATACGAAAAGCAGATCCTTATGCGGATAAAGCTGACAACAACGAAGCTGAAAAATATCAATACTTCAACACTTAAGAAGGGTGACAAAGTGGTTTACCAAGTTTGGTTAGATACAACTAAATTTGACGCAAACAACAAAGATTACATCCAATCAGTAGGAATCACAGATAACTACGATGAAGAAAACTTAACGGTTGATGCTAATAATATTAAAGCTTACGACAGCGTAACTGGTGAAGATGTAACAGCTAAATTCGACATCAAAGTTGAAAAATGGCGTAATTACAGCGACATCTAAAAGCTGATTTAACGAAATCTTTAGGCGATGCTGACAATACTCAAGTATTAGATACTAAAAAATTCGCATTCGGTCGCTACTATAAATTTGATATTGTTGCGACAATTAAAGAAACTGCTAAAGATGGCGTAGATATCGAAAATACTGCGAGCCAAACAGTTCACCAATACGATCCAACTAAGAAATCAGTTGAAAAACCAGAAAAACCAACTGAAACTCGTGTTGTTAACATTCCAACAAAAGTGGAATTCGAATTCACTAAGAAACTTGAAGGTCGTCCACTGAAAGATGGCGAATTCAGCTTTGTACTAAAAGACAAAGATGGAAATGTCATCGAAACAGTAACAAACGACGCTGACGGTAAGATTAAATTCTCTGCCTTAACATTCAAGAGAGGCGAAGAAGGAGTTTACACTTACACTGTTGAAGAAGTGAAAGGAACAGAAGAAGACGTAACTTACGATACAATGGTTGCGACTGTCACTGTAACTGTAGCGAAAGACGGTAAAAGTATTAACGGCTGTGGCTGGATTACCAGAAGATACTGAGTTCAATAACACAGTAACTCCTCCAAAACACACCAACACACCTCCTCAAACACCTCCAACTCCAGGTAAACCAGAATTACCTAACACAGGTGTGAAGACTTATCAGCAGTCTTCAATGTAGCAAGCATGTCACTCCTTGCAGGGTTAGGATTACTTGCGACTGGCAAGAAAAAGAGGACGAAGAAGAATAATCTCACCTAGGTGAAAAACTTTTAAAAGTTTGATTTCGAAAAAGCCCCTGAGAAATCTCGGGGCTTTTTAGTCATCGAAAAACGCTACAAAACAATGTTTGTAGCGCATAACAATTCCAGTAAGCCGTCAGAGTCGAAC
>BNJU01000703.1_pt1 | contig 50848 bp, 66 predicted proteins | sample 8539281 | NCBI WGS metagenome assembly BNJU01 (sample SAMD00202456, study PRJDB9452) | human saliva metagenome | isolation source: human saliva | place: Japan | reverse complement strand
CCAAGACTAGCTGATGATATCATTGACAGTTTTGAAGCTCGCATTCATGAGGCGGAGTATAAACTGTATCCAGAGGTGTTGGATAGTTTGGGAGCTGCACGAAAATAAGGAAGCCCTCGAGCTGAAAGAAAATTTTCGACTGTAGCAAATGAAGAACTTTTTTAAAAAAGGAAAAGAAATAACATGACTAAACGCGCACTAATTAGTGTTTCAGACAAAGCGGGCATTGTTGAATTTGCCCAAGAACTTAAAAAACTTGGTTGGGATATCATCTCAACAGGTGGTACCAAAGTTGCCCTTGATAATGCCGGTGTTGATACCATTGCCATCGACGATGTGACTGGTTTCCCGGAAATGATGGATGGTCGCGTCAAGACTCTCCATCCAAATATCCACGGTGGACTCTTGGCTCGTCGTGACTTAGATAGCCACTTGGAAGCGGCTAAAGACAACAAGATTGAGCTCATTGACCTTGTGGTGGTCAACCTTTACCCATTTAAGGAAACTATCCTTAAACCAGATGTGACTTATGCTGATGCAGTTGAAAATATCGATATTGGTGGGCCATCTATGCTTCGTTCAGCAGCGAAAAATCATGCCAGTGTTACAGTTGTGGTAGATCCTGCTGACTATGTTGTGGTTTTGGACGAATTGGCAGCAAACGGCGAAACCTCTTATGAAACTCGCCAACATTTAGCAGCCAAAGTATTTCGTCACACAGCGGCTTATGACGCTTTGATTGCAGAATACTTCACAGCTCAAGTGGGTGAAAGCAAGCCTGAAAAACTCACTTTGACTTATGACCTCAAGCAACCAATGCGTTACGGTGAGAACCCTCAACAAGATGCAGATTTCTACCAAAAAGCCTTGCCGACTGCCTATTCGATTGCTTCAGCTAAACAGCTTAACGGTAAAGAATTGTCCTTCAACAATATCCGTGACGCTGATGCTGCCATCCGTATCATTCGTGATTTTAAAGAACGTCCAACCGTTGTGGCTTTGAAACACATGAACCCATGTGGGATCGGTCAAGCTGACGATATCGAGACTGCATGGGACTATGCTTATGAGTCTGACCCAGTGTCTATCTTTGGTGGAATTGTCGTTCTCAACCGTGAGGTAGATGCTGCGACAGCTGAGAAGATGCACGGCGTTTTCCTTGAAATCATCATCGCACCAAGCTATACGGATGAAGCGCTAGCTATTTTGACCAACAAAAAGAAAAACTTGCGCATTCTTGCCTTGCCATTTGACGCACAAGATGCTAGTGAAGTGGAAGCAGAATACACAGGTGTTGTCGGTGGACTCCTCGTTCAAAATCAAGATGTGGTCAAGGAAAGCCCAGCTGACTGGCAAGTGGTAACCAAACGCCAACCAACTGAGACAGAAGCGACTGCTCTTGAGTTTGCTTGGAAGGCTATTAAGTACGTCAAATCAAACGGAATAATTGTGACTAATGATCACATGACACTTGGCGTTGGTCCAGGTCAAACTAACCGTGTGGCTTCTGTTCGTATTGCTATTGACCAAGCTAAAGACCGTCTTGACGGCGCTGTTCTTGCTTCGGATGCCTTCTTCCCATTTGCGGATAACGTGGAAGAAATCGCCAAAGCTGGTATCAAGGCCATCATTCAACCAGGTGGGTCAGTACGAGACCAAGAGTCTATCGAAGCTGCTGATAAATACGGCTTGACTATGGTCTTCACAGGCGTGAGACATTTTAGACATTAAGAGAATAAAAGGGAAGAAAACAGTTTCTTTCCTTTTTTTGTTTTAAAAGCGAAACGAAACAAGATTAAAACGAACGTTTATGGTATAATATTAGTAAATAATTCGCAAAAGAGGTTGTAAGATGAAGCTGTTAGTTGTTGGTTCGGGTGGTCGTGAACATGCGATTGCTAAGAAGTTACTTGAGTCAAAAGACGTTGAAAAAGTCTTTGTAGCTCCTGGGAATGACGGGATGACTCTGGATGGTCTGGAACTGGTAAATATCTCTATTTCCGAACATTATAAATTGATTGAGTTTGCAAAAGCCAACGATATTGCTTGGTCCTTCATTGGTCCAGATGACGCTCTTGCGGCTGGTATCGTGGATGATTTCAATGCAGCTGGTCTCAAAGCCTTTGGTCCGACAAGATTGGCAGCGGAGTTGGAGTGGTCTAAGGATTTTGCTAAGGAAATCATGGTCAAATACGATGTTCCGACAGCAGCCTATGGCACATTTTCAGATTTTGAGGAAGCCAAGGCCTATATCGAGGAGAAAGGCGCTCCAATCGTCGTCAAAGCAGATGGCTTGGCCCTTGGGAAAGGTGTCGTCGTTGCGGAGACAGTTGAGCAAGCCGTCGAAGCCGCTCATGAGATGCTTTTGGACAATAAATTTGGTGATTCAGGTGCGCGTGTAGTCATCGAGGAATTCCTGGATGGAGAAGAGTTTTCTCTCTTTGCCTTTGTCAATGGCGACAAATTCTACATTATGCCAACGGCTCAGGACCACAAACGTACCTACGATGGTGACAAGGGGCCTAACACTGGGGGGATGGGTGCCTATGCGCCAGTTCCTCACTTGCCACAGAGCGTTGTTGACACAGCGGTTGACACCATTGTCAAGCCAGTCCTCGAAGGGATGATTCAGGAAGGTCGTCCTTATCTTGGTGTCCTTTACGCTGGTCTTATCTTGACAACTGATGGACCTAAGGTCATCGAGTTCAACGCTCGTTTCGGAGATCCTGAAACACAAATCATTTTGCCTCGTTTGACATCTGATTTTGCCAAAAATATCACAGATATTCTGGATGGTAAGGAGCCAAACATCACCTGGACGGACAAGGGTGTGACTCTGGGTGTGGTTGTCGCATCAAACGGTTACCCACTGGCTTATGAGAAAGGTGTTGAGTTACCAGCCAAGACAGAGGGTGATATCATCACCTACTATGCAGGTGCTAAGTTTGCGGAAAATAGCAGAGCACTGCTCTCAAACGGAGGACGTGTTTACATGCTGGTCACCACAGCAGACACCGTCAAAGACGGGCAAAACATCATCTACAGCCAACTCAACAATCAAAACACAGAAGGCCTCTTTTACCGAACAGATATTGGAAGTAAGGCTATAAAAGATTAACAGATACTAAATTTGTCAATGGCGAGCGAAAGCGAGCCAAAAGTAAGATAATGGTCGCCGTAGTGAAAAAGACCAGAACAATTTCTGTTCTGGTCGGGGAAGCTTTGAGACCTTAGGCTCAAAGTTTAGGAATGAAGTCTAAGGTTTGCTTCCGTACCCACCACTTAAGACCATTATCAAAAAAAGAAGAAAAAAGGGAAAAAAATTATGACTAAACCACTAATTTCCATCATCATGGGCTCAAAAATCCGACTGGGCAACCATGCAAAAAACAGCAGAAGTCCTAGACCGCTTCGGTGTAGTCTACGAAAAGAAAGTTGTTTCCGCTCACCGTACACCGGACCTCATGTTCAAACATGCCGAAGAAGCACGTAGCCGTGGCATCAAGGTCATCATCGCGGGTGCAGGTGGCGCTGCTCACTTGCCAGGGATGGTTGCTGCTAAAACAACCCTTCCAGTTATTGGTGTGCCCGTCAAATCACGTGCTCTTAGCGGTGTGGATTCGCTCTATTCGATTGTTCAGATGCCAGGTGGGGTTCCTGTAGCAACCATGGCGATCGGTGAAGCAGGTGCGACTAACGCTGCCCTCTTTGCCCTCCGTCTCCTCTCTGTAGAAGATAAGTCCATTGCGGATGCACTTGCTAACTTTGCCGAAGAACAAGGAAAAATCGCAGAGGAGTCTACAAATGAGCTCAACTAAAACTATTGGTATCATCGGTGGTGGTCAGCTAGGTCAGATGATGGCTATTTCTGCTATCTACATGGGCCACAAGGTTATCGCGCTGGACCCTGCGGCAGATTGCCCGGCCTCTCGTGTGGCGGAAATCATCGTGGCTCCTTATAATGATGTGGACGCCCTTCGTCAGTTGGCGGACCGCTGTGATGTTCTTACTTATGAGTTTGAAAATGTCGATGCTGACGGTTTGGATGCCGTTATTAAAGATGGTCAGCTTCCTCAAGGAACAGATTTGCTTCGCATCTCCCAAAATCGGATTTTTGAGAAGGACTTCCTTTCCAATAAGGCTCAAGTAACGGTAGCTCCTTACAAGGTCGTGACTTCAAGCCAAGATTTGGCAGATATCGAACTATCTAAAAACTATGTTCTCAAGACTGCGACTGGTGGCTATGATGGGCATGGACAAAAGGTCATTCGCTCAGAAGCAGATTTAGAAGAAGCTTATGCACTAGCGGATTCAGCAGCCTGTGTTTTGGAAGAATTTGTCAACTTTGACCTTGAAATTTCTGTCATCGTATCAGGAAATGGCAAGGACGTTACGGTTTTCCCAGTTCAGGAAATATCCACCGTAACAATATCCTGTCTAAGACCATCGTGCCAGCTCGCATTTCAGAAAGTCTGGCTGAAAAAGCCAAAGCTATGGCAGTACGAATTGCAGAACAACTGAACTTGTTTGGAACCCTATGCGTGGAAATGTTTGCGACGGCTGATGACATCATCGTCAATGAGATTGCTCCTCGACCACACAACTCTGGGCACTACTCGATCGAAGCCTGCGATTTTTCACAATTTGATACCCATATCTTGGGTGTTCTGGGAGCACCATTACCAGCTATCAAACTGCATGCACCAGCCGTTATGCTCAATGTTCTCGGCCAGCATGTCGAAGCTGCTGAAAAATATGTGACAGAAAATCCAAGCGCCCACCTCCACTTATATGGTAAAATAGAAACGAAGCACAACCGCAAGATGGGACATGTGACTTTGTTTAGTGATGTGCCGGATAGTGTGGTTGAGTTTGGGAAAGGGATTGATTTTTAGGTGAAAATAGCGATTCTAGGACTTGGAGTAATCGGGACCACCTATGCCTACGCCTTTCAAAAAGCAGGTCATCAAGTGGAACACGTGCTTAGAGATAGTAAGAAAAACAATGCTCCCAAGGAGTTGTCGGTTGATCTGCTAGATGGTCGCTATCATTCCAAAGGTGAAAACAAACACGACACCTATGAGGTTCGTGTGGCAGAAGTTGATTCGGAATATGATTTTATTTTTCTCAGTGTGCGCCATGGTTTTGTCAAAGAAGCTGTGGAGACCTTGCGAAAAAATAATATCAAAGGCACTCTCGTTTTCTTCTGCAATTTCTGGGATACTCAAAAAGAGGTCCAAGAGTGGGCAGGGGATTACGACTATATTCTGGCCTTTCCGACAGCGGGCGGTCACATGCAAGAGGACCATTTGGATGGTGTCTTGTTTGATCATTTAATGCTAGAAGGTGAGCAAAAATCACACATTTCTAACTATGGTGATCTGACGACTTTACTGACTTCTGCAGATTTGAAGTGGGAAGTGCCTCATGATATGGTCGAGTGGATTTGGATTCACATGGCGATTAATGCAGGTGTCACTTCGACAGCTGCGCGTTCGGGGAATCTGGAAAATCCAGAACAGCTTGCTCTGAACTTGATGAATAGTTCTTCGGAATTATCATTGGCCATCAAGGCCATTCGAGAGGCTTTGAAAGTCGTAGAAGCACGTGGTGTAAATTTGAAGCTTTATAAAGCTGAACTCTTACCTTACAAAATTCCCGCTTGGATGGCAGGAAAAGCCATGAAAATCATGTTTGCGAAAAATGAGCTGACACGAAAAATCATGACCTTACACAATGATAAACAGGATATTTTCTACTGTTGTCAAAGTGTCTATCAGACAGGTCAGGAGTTAGGTGTTGAGATGCCTATTCTGGAAGCAAATATGAAGGGTCTTTCGATTTAGGAGGTTTTATGATTCAACTCATTGTCAACGCATTTGTTGAAAAAGAGAAGACCGGAGCAGTCGTCGAAGTCTTGTATGCTAGTAGCGATCACGAAAAAATGAAAGCTAAGTATGAAGAGCTAGTTGCACAATACCCTGAAAACTATTTAGCTATCTATGATCTACCGCTGGATACAGATTTGAATACACTCAATCATTATCCATCTGTGTGGATTGGGAAAGAAGAATTTGAATAAAGTGATTGCCGTTTGCTAACTGATGTGAAACATCAAAAGAAAGGAAAATAAAACAATGATCGAACGTTACTCTCGCCCTGAGATGGCGAACATTTGGAGTGAAGAAAATAAATACCGTGCTTGGCTTGAGGTGGAAATCTTGGCTGACGAAGCATGGGCGGAGTTGGGGGAAATCCCTAAGGAAGATGTGGCTTTGATTCGCGAGAAAGCGGATTTTGACATCGACCGTATTTTGGAGATTGAGCAGGAGACTCGCCACGATGTGGTTGCCTTCACACGTGCGGTTTCTGAGACTCTTGGTGAAGAGCGCAAGTGGGTCCACTATGGTTTGACTTCTACTGACGTAGTCGATACTGCCTACGGTTACCTCTACAAGCAAGCCAACGACATCATCCGTCGTGACCTTGAAATTTCACCAACATCATCGCTGAAAAGGCTAAGGAGCACAAGTTCACCATTATGATGGGGCGTACCCACGGTGTGCACGCTGAGCCGACAACCTTTGGTCTTAAATTGGCGACTTGGTATAGCGAAATGAAACGCAACATCGAGCGTTTCGAGCATGCGGCTGCTGGTGTGGAAGCTGGTAAGATTTCTGGTGCGGTGGGTAACTTTGCCAACATCCCACCATTCGTTGAAAAATACGTCTGCGACAAATTGGGTATCCGTGCTCAAGAAATCTCTACACAGGTGCTTCCTCGTGACCTTCACGCTGAGTACTTTGCAGTTCTTGCTAGCATCGCAACTTCGATCGAGCGTATGGCAACAGAGATCCGTGGTCTTCAAAAATCTGAACAACGTGAAGTGGAAGAGTTCTTTGCTAAAGGTCAAAAAGGTTCTTCAGCAATGCCTCACAAACGTAACCCTATCGGTTCTGAAAATATGACAGGTCTTGCGCGTGTTATCCGTGGTCACATGATTACGGCCTATGAGAATGTTGCTCTCTGGCACGAACGTGATATCTCTCACTCATCAGCTGAGCGCATCATCACACCAGATACGACTATTCTGATCGACTACATGCTCAACCGTTTTGGAAATATCGTTAAAAACTTGACAGTTTTCCCTGAAAACATGGTTCGCAACATGAACTCTACATTTGGTTTGATATTCAGTCAACGTGCTATGTTGGCTTTGATTGAAAAAGGTATGACGCGTGAACAAGCTTACGACCTTGTTCAACCGAAGACAGCCCAATCATGGGATAACCAAGTCGACTTCAAACCACTTCTTGAAGCAGATCCAGAAGTGACTTCACGCCTCACTCAAGAAGAAATTGACGAAATCTTTAACCCAACTTACTATACCAAACGTGTGGATGAGATCTTCGAACGCATCGGTTTGGGTGATTAATGATAACAATAAAAAGCGAGATTTTTGTCTCGCTTTTTATTTGTGGTTATACTCAATGAAAATCAAAGAGCAAACTAGGAAGCTAGCCGCAGGCTGTACTTGAGTACGGCAAGGTGAAGCTGACGTGGTTTGAATTTGATTTTCGAAGAGTATTAATCTTTTTTCTTGCTAAGTCCGTAAGCTGTGAGAGCAGTCATAAGACCAGTAGCAATTAACCATTCTGAACCTTGGCTTCCTGTCTCAGGAAGTTTATTTTCTTTTGCTACAGGAGCTGGGCCTTGAGGAAGGACTTTGTTCTCCTCTGCAGGAACAGTTGCTGGAGCTGGTTCATTTGGAATATCTAGTTTTGGTTTTTCTTCTGTAACAGGAGCTGGCACATTTGGAATCTCTAGTGCTGGTTTTTCTTCTGCGATAGCAGCTTGACCATGTTCATCGCCAAGGTGAATGACAGGATTTCCAACTTCAATCACTTGAGCGACTGGTTCTTGAGCTACAACGCTAGTAACCAATGTTTTAACTTCAGATCCATCAGCAGCAGTAGTTACAGAGTAGAAATGGCTACGACGACCGTTGACACCTGCAGTTACTAGACGAGTTTGTCCCTTTGGTAGCGAAGGAGTCTCGCGAGTGATCGTTGTAAATGGAATTTCTTCATCTTCGATGACTACACGAGGTTTGTTTAGCACAGGAGCTTGACCTTTTTCGTCTCCTACATGTGTTGCTAATGTTCCAACTTCGACAATTTGATTGACAGCTTTTTTCGTTACTTGATCTTCAAGAACTGTTTCTGTCTGCTTGCCATTTTCAGTCACGACTGAAAGATACTTAGTACGTTCTCCTTTGACACCAACAGTTATGACTTTCTCTTGTCCTGCTGGAAGGTTAGGATTTTCTTTCTTAACGATCTCAAACGGAATTTCTTCTGTCTTAACAAGAAGCTCTGGTCGATTTTCAATTGTAGCAGCAGTTTCACTCTCATCGAGGCTTCCTGAGTGAGTGGCAGCTGGTTTAAGACCAAGTCTAGCAGCTTTGAGATTAGCTACAAGTGCATCCAACTCAGCTTGTTTATTACGGTTGAGGTTGTAGTTAAGAGCGTCTTTAGCAGTCTTGAGAGCATCGAGACTTTCTGTGCTATATCCTTCTAAGTTTTCAGGGATTTGAGCAAGTTCTTCGTGTAGCGCTTTGTAGTCAGCACGGAAGTAGTCTTTGTTGTGGTCTGCAAAGGCAGTCATGAGTTCAAAGATTTCTTCTTCCTTGTATTCTGCGCTTGGTCGATCAGCCCAGATAGCTAACATACTACCAACAGTAGGTAGGTCAACTTCAGGATATTTAGTTGATGCTAGTTGGTTAAATGGAGTTTTTTCAGTATTTTCAATAGCTTTCTTGAGGAAGCCACCACCATCTTCTGGTTTTTGACCGAGAATGTAGTACCAATCTCCATTCGTGTTAAGGAATTTGTACCCCTTACTTGCTAGGTATTGAGGAGATGCAAGGTTATAACCCCACCAACCTTTAGACCAGTAAGAGATGATAACGTCTTTATCAAACTCAACATCATCCTTGTCTTCATAGTAGAAGCCGTCGTTAAAGGCCATTGGTTGAAGACCTTTTTCTTTAGCCATGGCAGCTAGACTATTAGCGTATTCAGCAAATTTACCGTAGAGTCCATACCATTTGAGGTAGTACCAACCTTGAGCGTTGGTAGCGTCATTGGCATACTCATCTGTACCATAGTTGAAGATCTTAGTCTTACCTGCAAAGAAGTCCATGTACTTGCCAATAAGGGCTTTTGTAAAGTTCATTGCTTCTTCGTTTTCAAGGTCCATAGTTGTTTTTGAAACCTTGTCAAAGTTAGCTTGAGGGTTTGCGATGCCTAATTTTTCCATAGCAACAAGCATAGCATCCATGTGACCTGGGCTATTGATAGCTGGGATTAGTCCAATACCTTTGCTTTTAGCATACTGGATAAGCTCAGTGATTTCGGCTTGGTTCAAAGTAGTTCCGTTAGGATCATCGTAGTAAGATTTTGTTCCTTCGATGATGGCGTTTTTCACATCGTCGCTTGCATAAGTCTTACCGTTTGCTGAGATACTCATATCATCCAATAGGAAGCGAAGTCCATCATTTCCAAGGAGGAGATGAAGGTCAGAGTATCCAAGTTCGCTGGCTTTGTCAACGATTCGTTTAAGTTGGTCTAGAGTGAAGTATTTACGACCAGCATCAATAGAGATAACCTTATTTTTAGCTAGTTTTTCAACTTCACGTTTAGCATCTTCTTCTTTTTGAGCTTCTGGAGTGAAGGTCAAGTTGCTAACAGCTTCCTGGAGTTTTGCGATCGCTTGGTCAATGCTATCTTGTTCAGCACGGCTGAGGTTGCTATCAAGAGAGCGGATGGCTTTTTCAGCTTCTTTAACGGCTGCAATACTTTCTTCTGTGTAGCGAGTAAGGTCTGTTGGAACTTCTTTCAGAGCTTGTTCAGCAGACTCGTAATCAGCAGCGAAATATTCAGCATTTGAGTTTGCGAATTGACGCATGAGTTTGAAGAGACGAGATGGAGAGTAGCGAGCAGATGGAGTATCAGCCCAAGCTGCTACCATACCACCAATAATAGGAACGTCAGCTCCTTCTGTTTTTTTGGTACAGAAGTGATCGGTGTGCTCTTAATGCCGTTCAATCCTTGATCAAGGTTGTACCAACCTTGTCCGTCAGCATTACGGCCGAGAACATAGTACCAAGCATCGTTAGTATTGAGGATTTCGTGTCCTTTTTCAGCTAGTAACTTAGAAGAAGCGACATCGTAACCACCCCAGCCACCAGTCCACATAGAGACGATGATGTCCTTGTCAAAGGTACCAAAAACTTGTATCGCTATTATAGTAGATACCGTCGTTGAAGGCCATAGGTTTTAGACCGTGAGATTTGACGATACGAGCTAGGGTCATTTGCATAGGCGATGAATTTGTCATAGCCTTTGTCTGGGAATCCATCTTCTGGATACCATTTATAGGCTTGAAGAACGCTCCATCCTTTGGCATCAGTAGCATCATTAGCGTACTCATCCAAACCGATGTTGAAGATTTCAGACTTACCAGCAAAGTAGCCTGCATACTTATCAATCAAAGCTTTTGTGAAGGCAACAGCTTTTTCATTGTCAAGGTCAACAGTACGTGCTGATTCTTTACCAAAATAGTTAAAGTTAGGCTTTTCAATACCTAGTTCTTTCATGGCATTAAGGATAGCGTCCATGTGACCAGGACTGTTAACAGATGGGATAAGGCCGATACCTTTATCCTTAGCATAGTTAATCAAATCGGTCATTTGGCTTTCAGTTAGATGATTGCCGTTTGGATCGTTGTAGTAGGCATTTGTTCCATTTTCAACAGCACGTTTGACATCATCGCTTGCATAAGTCTTGTCCCCTACAGTTAGAGACATATCATCAAGCATAAAGCGCAAGCCATCATTTCCGACTAGGAGATGAAGATCAGTGTAACCATAGTGTTTGGCTTTGTCGATGATTTCTTTCAGTTGTTCAGGAGAGAAGTATTTACGCCCTGCATCGATTGAAACGATTTTCTTTTTAGCTAGTTTTTCATTGACTTGAGCTTCTCTATCTGTAGCAACTACAGGAGCTTCAACTTTAGCAACTTCTTTGTTTTCTACCTTTTCTGGTTCTGACTGCTTAGCTTCTTCAGTTACTTCTGGTTTTGTTGGAGTTTTTTCGGTTGCAACAGTTTTTTCTACGACAGGTGCAGGAGTAGCTTCAACTTTTGGTACTTCAGTGTTTGTTACAGGTGTTGCTGGAACTGCAGGAGATACGGCTTCTGGTGTAGGACTAGTTTCAAGTTTTTCTTCGCTGGCCTGTGGAGACGATTCACCTGTAGCTTGGATAGTAGGTTGATTCTCTGTTGTAGTAGGTACGACTCCATCAGCGGCAACAGCTTGGGCATGAAAGGCAAAGCCAATCAAGACAGAAGCTGCTCCGATTGCGTATTTACGAATAGAGAAACGCTGTTTATTTTCTGGTTTCATTAAATAACCTCCTAATTTATTGTTTTGGTAGCGTTTTCACAAACTGATTCCATTGTATTATCTGAATCTAGTAAAGTCAAGTATTTTAATAAAAATACCTATAAAAAAATATAAGAAGTTATTTAATTTGAACTGATTTTAATTTTTTTACTCTGTTTTTTTAGTAAAATTTCTCCAAATTATAGTTTAAAGTCATTTGATATTTCCTACTAAAAGCTAGCGTGCTATAATGAAAAACAGAAAAGCCTGAAACAATTGTCTCAGACTTTTTAATGTTTAGTGATCGCGATCACATGAGATAAATTTAATCTTATAGAAATCAGAACGTTTGTAAGTTTCAATGTATTCCAACACTTGGCCAGTTGACTCAAGTTTAGTTGTCTTGGTTTGGAGAACAGTTGGGAACTGAGAGTCGATTCCTAGGATAGAAGCAGCATGTTCTGGAGTTGGAAATACAATTTCATTGATTTCTTCAAAATGCTCGTCATTCATGTGAATGTGGTAGTCCAATTTGAAACGATTATAGATAGAACTATAGTATTCAAGATTTGGATAGTTTGCATTGATGTATTGTTCAGGGATATAAGATGTGTGGTAGATATAAGTAACACCGTTAGATTCACGGATACGTTCGATTTTGTAATAAAATTGATCGCCACGCAATCCCAATTTTTCTAAGTAGTTAAGATCGTTACCGCGTTCAATAGAAAGAACAGTGACTTTATCGTCCTTGGTTTCAAAAATTTCTACATCAGAAAATTCTACGAGTTTGTGCTTGCGAGCGCGAGCCACAAAGGTTCCCTTTCCTTGTTGGCGGACAATATAACCGTCTTTAGCAAGGTCGTTTAAGGCGCGAACAACAGTGATTGAACTTACGTCATACATTGCAATCAACTCTGCTTCAGTGTAGAACTTGTCGCCACTTGCAAATTGACCTGAAATGATTTTATTTTTCAATTCATCTTTGATATATTGATACTTTGGAATTGCCATATTTTTCACCTCATTTTTTTCCTTCTCCATCTTCGATTTTTACCATAAATAGTTTGAAAATGATAGTAAATAATGTAAAAAAATAAAAATAATAGGCTAAGTGATTGACTTACATATTATTTATGGTTATAAACTTATACATTTATGAGATCTAGATCGAGAATTTTTAAGAAAAAAATTTTTTTACAAGAATTTTTAGAAAACAATTCAGTAAAAAAAGAAAAAAATTTAAATAATTTTTCGAAAAAAATCTATTGACAAGATGGATTCATTAGTTTATTATTTAATATAACAACAAATGAAAGCGCAAACGGAAAAGTATGGGGTGGTAAAATGGCAAGGTTTAAAATTGAGGATGATTTTTACCTAGATGGGAAACCATTCAAAATTTTATCTGGTGCCATTCATTATTTTAGAATTCCTGAAGAAGACTGGTATCATTCATTATACAATCTCAAAGCTTTAGGTTTCAACACTGTTGAAACATATGTCGCTTGGAATTTGCATGAGCCAACTGAAGGAAACTTCAATTTTGAAGGCAATCTTAATATTGACAAATTTCTTCAGACAGCTCAGGACTTAGGCTTGTATGCTATTGTTCGACCATCTCCCTTTATCTGTGCAGAGTGGGAATTCGGTGGTTTACCAGCATGGCTTTTAAATAAAGGCATGCGAATCCGTTCCTCTGATCCAGCCTTTGTTGAAATGGTAGGACGTTACTACGATCATTTACTTCCGCGTCTTGTTTCAAGATTGTTGGACAATGGTGGTAACATTCTCATGATGCAGGTTGAAAATGAGTACGGTTCATACGGTGAGGACAAGACCTACTTGCGTGAGATTCTCCGATTGATGGAAGAACGTTCAGTAACTTGTCCGCTCTTTACATCTGATGGCCCATGGCGAGCAACTCTGAAAGCTGGAACCTTAATCGAAGATGATCTCTTTGTGACAGGGAACTTTGGTTCAAGAGCTAACTTTAACTTCTCGCAAATGCAAGAATTCTTTGATGAGCATGACAAGAAATGGCCACTCATGTGTATGGAATTCTGGGATGGATGGTTTAACCGATGGAAAGAACCAGTCATCACGCGTGAGCCAGAGGAGTTAGCAGAAGCCGTACATGAGGTGCTAGAGCAAGCCTCTATCAACCTTTATATGTTCCACGGTGGAACCAACTTTGGATTTATGAATGGTTGTTCAGCTCGAGGGACCATTGATTTACCACAAGTAACATCTTATGATTATGACGCTCTCCTTAATGAAGCTGGCAATCCAACTGCTAAATACATGGCAGTTAAGGAAATGATGGCAACTTACTATCCTGAGTATCCACAATTAGAACCGCTTTACAAAGAGAGTATGGAAGTTGAAAACATTCCACTGGTTGAGAAAGTTTCTCTCTTTGGAACCTTGGATAGCCTAACAAGTCCTATCGAGAGTCTCTATCCTAAGAAATGGAAGAGTTGGGGCAAAGCTACGGTTATCTACTCTATCGTACAGAAGCTAGTTGGGATGCAGAAGAAGAACGCATCCGCATCATTGACGGTCGAGACAGAGCTCAGCTATTTGTAGATGGTAAATGGGTTGCAACTCAGTACCAGACTGAAATTGGAGAAGATATCTTCTATCAAGGAAAAAAGAAAGCGCTCTCTCGTTTTGATATCCTGGTAGAAAATATGGGGCGTGTCAATTATGGTCACAAATTCTTAGCAGATACCCAGCGAAAAGGGATTCGTACAGGTGTTTGTAAAGATCTGCATTTCTTGCTCAATTGGAAACAATATCCGCTTCCACTAGATAATCCTGAAAAGATTGATTTCTCAAAAGGATGGACAGAAGGGCAACCTGCCTTTTACGCCTATGACTTTGAAGTTGAGGCTCCGAAGGATACCTACTTAGAACTATCTGAGTTTGGCAAAGGGATTGCCTATGTCAATGGCCGTAATCTAGGACGTTTCTGGAATGTTGGTCCAACCTTATCGCTTTATATTCCGCACAGCTATCTCAAGGAAGGTGCTAACCGCATCATTATCTTTGAAACTGAAGGGGAGTATAAAGATCACATACATTTAACTCGTAAACCTACACTAAAACATATAAAGGGGGAAAATTTATGACAATTGTAGGATGCCGTATAGATGGGCGCTTAATTCACGGACAAGTGGCAAACCTTTGGTCTGCTAAACTTAATGTTTCACGTATCATGGTCGTTGACAATGAAGTTGTGAACAACGACGTTGAAAAAAGCGGCTTGAAACTCGCAACACCACCAGGTGTAAAACTTAGTATTTTGCCAGTTGATAAAGCAGCGGCGAATATCCTTGCTGGTAAATATGATAGCCAACGTCTTTTGATTGTAGCACGCAAACCTGACCGTTTCCTCGGTTTGGTAGAAGCAGGTGTGCCGCTTGAAACTGTCAACGTCGGTAACATGTCTCAAACACCAGAAACTCGTCCTATCACACGTTCTATTAACGTTGTTGATAAAGACGTAGAAGATTTCCACAAATTGGCGGAAAAAGGTGTTAAACTTACTGCTCAAATGGTTCCAAATGATCCAGTTTCAGACTTTTTGAGCTTATTAAAATAGGAAAAAATTTTTAGGAGGTCATTGTTATGATACAATGGTGGCAAATTTTACTTCTCACTTTGTACTCAGCTTATCAAATCTGTGATGAGTTGACGATCGTTTCTTCTGCAGGTTCCCCTGTATTCGCTGGTTTCATTACTGGTTTAGTCATGGGAGATTTGACAACTGGTTTGTTTATCGGTGGTAGCTTGCAGTTGTTCGTACTTGGGGTAGGTACCTTCGGTGGTGCTTCTCGTATCGACGCAACTTCTGGTGCGGTTCTTGCGACTGCTTTCTCAGTTTCACAAGGTATTGAAACTGACCTTGCGATCACTACAATCGCTGTACCAGTAGCAGCACTTTTGACTTACTTCGACGTACTTGGTCGTATGACTACAACATTCTTCGCTCACCGTATTGATGCTGCGATCGAACGCTTTGACTACAAAGGAATCGAACGTAACTATCTTCTTGGTGCAGTTCCTTGGGCTCTTTCTCGTGCCCTTCCAGTATTCTTCGCCCTTGCTTTCGGTGGAGAATTCGTACAAGGTGTTGTAAACCTTGTTAAAGAATACCAATGGGTTGCAGACGGTTTGACTCTTGCAGGTCGTATGCTTCCAGGTCTTGGATTCGCTATCTTGCTTCGTTACCTTCCAGTTAAACGTAACCTTCACTACCTTGCTATGGGATTCGGTTTGACAGCTATGTTGACTGCACTTTACTCATACGTAACAGGTCTTGGTGGAGTAGTTGCTGGTATCATTGGCACTCTTCCTGCTGACGTTGCTGAAAAAATTGGCTTTGCCAACAACTTCAAAGGATTGTCTATGATCGGTGTCTCTATCGTGGGTATCTTCCTTGCAGTTGTTCACTTCAAGAACAGCCAGAAAGTTGCTGTAGCAGCACCTTCTACTCAGTCAGAAAGTGGGGAAATTGAAGATGACGAATTCTAATTACAAATTAACAAAAGAAGATTTTAATCAAATTAACAAACGTAGCTTGTTCACTTTCCAATTGGGATGGAACTACGAACGTATGCAAGCATCAGGTTACCTTTACATGATCTTGCCACAATTGCGTAAAATGTATGGAGATGGAACTCCTGAGTTGAAAGAAATGATGAAAGTTCATACTCAATTCTTCAACACTTCACCATTCTTCCACACAATCATCGCTGGTTTTGACCTTGCCATGGAAGAAAAAGATGGCGTTGTCTCTAAAGATGCGGTTAACGGTATCAAGACAGGTTTGATGGGACCATTCGCTCCTCTTGGAGATACAATCTTTGGTTCACTTGTTCCTGCTATCATGGGATCTATCGCTGCAACAATGGCTATCGCTGGCCAACCTTGGGGTATCTTCCTTTGGATCGCAGTTGCAGTAGCTTATGACATCTTCCGTTGGAAACAGTTGGAATTTGCCTACAAAGAAGGGGTTAACCTTATCAACAACATGCAAAGCACTTTGACAGCTTTGATTGAAGCTGCATCTGTACTTGGTGTGTTCATGATGGGGGCTCTTGTAGCAACAATGATCAACTTTGAAATTTCATACAAATTGCCAATCGGTGAAAAGATGATTGACTTCCCAAGACATCTTGAACTCAATCTTCCCACGTTTGCTTCCAGCGATCTTCACTGCATTCATCTTCTGGTTGCTTGGTAAGAAAGGTATGAACTCTACAAAAGCTATCGGTATCATTATCGTGCTTGCCTTGGCTCTTTCTGCTCTTGGTAAATTTGCACTTGGAATGGGCGCATAGTTTATGACTAAATCATTGATTTTAGTGAGTCACGGTCGTTTCTGTGAAGAACTTAAAGGTAGCACAGAGATGATTATGGGACCACAAGATAACATCCATGCGGTAGCTCTTCTTCCAGAAGATGGGCCAGAAGAATTTACTGCAAAATTTGAAGCTGCTGTTGAAGGATTGGATGATTTCCTAGTCTTTGCGGATCTTCTTGGCGGAACTCCATGTAACGTGGTGAGCCGTTTGATTATGGAAGGTCGCGACATTGAACTTTATGCAGGAATGAACCTTCCAATGGTCATTGAGTTTATCAATGCAAGCCTAACTGGCATGGATGTGGACTATAAGAGACGTGCTTCAGAAAACATTGTGAAAGTTAATGATTTATTGGCTAGCTTCGATGACGATGAAGATGAATAAGATGTCACAAACCATCTTATAGAAAATATACATGGGAATGGGAGTCACTCCCATTCCCATGTTTTCAATCATGAAACAATATTAGATTAGAGGTTTTCAATGCTAGATTATACAAAAGAAGAATTGCTTGAGTTGGGGGCAGAAATCACAACTCGCGAAATTTACCAACAACCAGACGTTTGGAAAGAAGCTTTTGAAGCTTATCAAGCACGACGTGATGAAATTGTAGCCTTCTTACAAGGAATTGCTGACAAACATGACTACATCAAGGTTATCCTGACTGGTGCTGGAACTTCTGCTTATGTAGGTGATACTCTGGTTCCTTACTTTAAAGAAGTTTATGATGAACGTAAATGGAATTTTAATGCTATCGCGACAACTGATATCGTAGCAAACCCACAAATTTATTTGAAAAAAGATGTGGCAACTGTTTTGGTATCATTCGCGCGTAGCGGGAACTCACCTGAGAGTGTGGCAACAGTTGACCTGGCCAAGGCTTTGGTTGATGAGCTTTATCAAGTGACCATCACTTGTGCTGCTGAAGGGAAATTGGCTCTCCAAGCGCATGGTGATGACCGCAACCTCTTGCTCTTGCAACCAGCTGCTTCTAACGATGCTGGGTTTGCCATGACTTCAAGCTTCACTTCAATGATGTTGACCGCACTTTTGGTCTTCGATCCAACTGAATTTGCTCTTAAAGCTGAACGTTTTGAAGTCCTTTCTAGTCTTGCTCGTAAAGTTCTTGACAATGTGGCAGATGTGAAAGAGTTGGTTGACCTAGACTTTAACCGAGTGATTTACTTAGGTGCAGGTCCATTCTTCGGACTTGCTCATGAAGCACAACTGAAAATTTTGGAATTGACTGCTGGTCAGGTTGCGACAATGTATGAAAGTCCAGTCGGCTTCCGTCACGGTCCAAAATCTCTTATCAATGAAGATACTGTAGTTTTAGTTTTTGGTACTACAACTGAATATACTCGTAAGTACGACTTAGACTTGGTTCGTGAAGTTGCAGGGGATCAAATCGCTCGTCGCGTTGTTCTCTTGAGTGATCAAGCTTTTGGTCTTGAAAACGTTAAGGAAGTAGCACTTGGCTGTGGCGGTGTCTTGAATGACGTTTACCGTGTATTCCCTTATATTGTTTATGGTCAGTTATTTGCTCTCTTGACTTCGCTTAAGGTTGGCAACAGACCTGATACACCATCACCTACAGGTACAGTAAACCGCGTCGTTCAAGGTGTTATTATTCACGAATTCAAATAATAAGGAAGAATCTATGAGTAAATTAACATTAAGCCCAAATAAACTTGCTTGCATGCAAAAACTCTCAGACGAGAATGGTATCATCTCAGCTCTTGCTTTTGATCAACGTGGTGCTTTGAAACGCCTCATGGCTCAATACCAAACAGAAGAGCCAACAGTTGCTCAAATGGAAGAACTAAAAGTATTAGTGGCAGATGAATTGACTAAATATGCTTCATCAATGCTACTTGACCCTGAGTACGGACTTCCAGCGACTAAAGCTCTTGATCCAAATGCAGGTCTTCTCCTTGCTTATGAAAAAACTGGATACGACACAACAAGTACAAAACGTTTGCCAGACTGCTTGGATGTTTGGTCTGCAAAACGTATCAAAGAACAAGGTGCAGATGCTGTTAAGTTCTTGCTTTACTATGACGTAGATAGCTCTGACGAACTCAACCAAGAAAAACAAGCCTACATCGAACGTATTGGTTCTGAGTGTGTAGCAGAAGATATTCCATTCTTCCTTGAAATTCTTGCTTACGATGAAAAGATTGCTGATGCAGGTTCTGCTGAATACGCTAAAGTAAAACCACATAAGGTTATCGGTGCTATGAAGGTCTTCTCAGACCCACGCTTCAACATCGATGTCTTGAAAGTAGAAGTTCCAGTTAACGTGAAATACGTTGAAGGTTTTGGTGATGGCGAAATCGTTCATACACGTGAAGCAGCAGCAGCATTCTTTAAAGCACAAGATGAAGCAACTAACCTTCCATACATCTACTTGAGTGCAGGTGTATCCGCTAAACTCTTCCAAGAAACTCTTGTATTTGCTCACGAATCAGGTGCAAACTTCAATGGTGTTCTTTGTGGACGTGCAACATGGGCTGGATCTGTTGAAGCTTACATCAAAGATGGAGAAGCAGCAGCTCGCGAATGGCTTCGTACAACTGGATTTGAAAAACATTGATGAACTCAATAAAGTTCTTCAAACAACAGCTACTTCATGGACTGAACGTGTAGAAGCATAGATCAGAAATAGAAGAAACGACTTTTATTAATAAAATATATATGGTTTTTTTGACAAAGGTGTCTGTAAATCATACAATAAAACCATAGAGAGTGAATGTGCTTTCTATGGTTTGTTTACTTAATTGAAATAGAAAAAGGAGAGAAGGATGAAAGCATACATAGAACGTGTATTTGGGAAAGTTGATGGCAAGGATGTCCTCGCTTACCGTTTTGAAACGGAGGCAGGATACCAACTGGAAATTATGACCTATGGAGCAACAATTTTACGCTATGTAACTCCAGATAAGGCTGGCAATTTTGCCAATGTTATCCTAGGTTTTGACGATTTCGAAAGCTATGTGGGAAATAGCCCTAAACATGGAGCAAGTGTAGGTCCAGTTGCAGGTCGTATTGCAGGAGCGACTTTCGAACTCAATGGGAAGACCTATGATCTTGAAGTCAACAATGCTAGCAACTGTAACCACAGTGGCTCAACTGGTTGGGATTCTAGCTTGTTTGAGCTAGTCCAAGTGAATGATAGTGGTTTGACTCTTTACACAGAAAGAGCAGACGGGACAGGAGGTTTCCCTGGAAACCTTAAGATCTGGATTAGCTACAACTTGGAAGAAAGTGGTGCCTACGAAGTTAGCTACAAGGTGACGACAGACCAGGATACCTTGGTTAATCCAACCAACCATAGCTACTTTAACTTGTCTGGTGATTTCACTCAGACGATTGACCGTCATGTCTTCCAATTAAACACAGAAGGTATCTATCCAATCGCTCCTGACGGTGTCCCAGCTAAAACTCCAGATGCTAACCGTGATGTGGTCAAACATATCTACAATGGTGCTTTGTTGAAGGATATCTTTGCAGAAGAAGATGAGCAAATCCAACTCGTATCTGGTTTGGACCATCCATTTGCTCTTCCTGCAGGACATGACAATGCTGGATTCCTTTACGACCAGGGTTCAGGTCGCTTCCTACTCTTTAAGACAGAGGCTCCTTGCTTTGTAGTGTATACAGCTAACTTTGTCGATGACAGTGTCATTATCGCTGGCCAGTCAATGATTCAGCACAATGGGATTGCTCTTGAAGCGCAAGCTCTACCAGATGCTATTCATAGTGATCTTAAAGATCAAGTGATTCTCAAGGCAGGTGAGACTTTCACCAGCAAAACTCGTTACGAGCTTGTCGTGAAATAATGATTGTTTTCTGAGTAAACCTAGACTTTAACCGTTAGATATTTACTAGCTGTTAGAGTTTAGGTTGTTTTTTTGATTCTTGAAAAAAATAAGGAAATAATCTAAAGTTTAGAAGATAATTCTATATATCAAATATTCTAACTAAATAAATATGATTGACTTATTTTGATAGTTAAATGCTGAAATAATATCTAATAGATATATTTATATGATAGCTCTTTTTGCTAAAAAAATAAGGTATAATTAAAATGGAATAAATCTAGGCTTTTGACTAAAAAAATACTAGATTTTTGATAAAAAGCACTACCTGATGTTCATTTTCATATTTTTGGCTCATACAACTTTTTGCATCGCAAGTTGTTGATTTACAACGCTATCTAAATGTGACCATCTACCCTGGTTTCAACAGATATAATTTTTGAAAAATGTTCTTAGTAAAGTCGATTTTTATTTAGATATCAATCATTTTAATGAAATTATGAATATCACTCAGGAGATTCATAAATTGGGGAAACCGATCTTTGCTTTTGATAATACTAGTAAGGACCAAACAGGAGGAAGTCAGATTTTTTCTTCACAAACTCCTGAAACGATGGTAGTAGCGATTAAAGCTTACCTCAATTCGTTAGATGAATGAGAGAAAATACTAAAAGACAAGTAGAAAATCTAATCATTTGTTTGTTCATTTCTTTTAAGGAGTTCAGGCTTTGATGCTTGTGATTAGAGTTTAGTTTGGAGTTAAAGAATGCTTTACACTTTTAATCTTATGGTGGGTTTAGAACCCAATGGTGTAGATGTTGCTCAAGCATATCGTGGGAAGGCTTTTCGCGACTTGGGCCTCCCTGCCAGTTTTGTATTTACACAAGTTCCTCCTCGATATAAATGGGACTATTACCTATCTTTGGGTCATCTCGAGGAAGAAATCCTGTTAGCACATATGTTGCTGACGGATCAGCGTGATATGAGCTTGGGGATCCGTATAGATGATATGAAACAGTTCTTACATTTGACTGCTGAATATAAGGAAAATAATCACGAGTTGTGTTTTCAAGAACAAGATGGTGTGACTACCATTCTACATAAAAACAGTCTAAAACCGGATTATGTGGACTATATAGATTATTATGTATTTGGTCGTTTACTTCGTAGAGAACATTATGGTAAGAAAAAGCTGTTCACAGAATTTTTTACAGCAGTGGATACTGGATTTGGTCTAGAAGCTAGAGTTGTTCGCCGACTGTTTCATAATAAAGATGGTTCAGTAGCTTTTGAAGAGATAAAAAAAGAACCAGGTGAGAATACTGAAGCAGTTTATCGGTGTGGTGCGGAGTGGTTCTATAGTGAATCTGAATTTTTAGAGCGAGCCATATCAGAGTTGCAGTTTAGTAAAGAGGATCATATATTTCTTGATCGTCTAGAGAATCTCCCCTTCATGTCTCCTCTTTTACGTTTAAAGGGTGAAGCAAGATTATCCTGTGTTGTGCACTCCATTCATTATTGGGGAGATCATATGAATTCTGAATATTATCAGCTCTTTCAATATGCTGAAGAATTTGATGGTATTTTAGTATCAACGCAAGCACAGAAGGATGAATTAGAAAAACATTTAGAGTTACTGGGAAAAACTGGTCAAGTTCGCGTTCTTCCAGTAGCTGCTCTAGACCAGTTGCAATTAGCAGATAAACGAAAACCTTATTCTGTGATGCTCGCCGCTCGATTTGTACGTCGAAAACGATTAGACTTAGCAATCAAAGCAATCGTTGCTTTTCATGAAATTTGTCCAGACGTCAACTTAGATATCTATGGTCAAGGAATGCTATGGCCGGATATTGAAGCAGAGATTGCCAATCTAGGAGCACAAGATTACATCCATCTTAAGGGGCATCAGACAATTTCAAACCGTTTCAAAGAGTATGAACTTTACCTAGCTACCTCGGAATGGGAAACTCTTGGTATAACTTTGTTAGAAGCAATTGGTTCTGGACAAGCTCTTGTTGGTTTAGATGTACCATATGGAAATCAGACCTTTATTCGAGAGGGTAAAAATGGTTATTTAGTTCCTTTGATGCTCGTTCGGATGAGGAAATTGTGGTTGATTTAACAAAAGCTTTAGAGAAAGCCTTCAAACAAATCGAACAGTTCAGGGAAGGATCTTACCGCTTGGCTGAAGAGTATTTATCAGACCGTATAATAGAACAATGGCATGAATTTTTGACTAGAGAATGGGAATAAAAAAAGAAATGATGTATTATTATCTGGCGAGGGAATGGTCTTCAGATGACGATCGCCTAAAAAAAGATTTAGAACTCATGGGGATGGATCTGAAACCATTAACGATTAACAATATTTTTACTAGTTTTTTTTCTAATCATGAAAATTCAGGTCCCTTACACATGACTCAACTTCCCTTACCTAGATTTTGGGAGGTTCTTTCTACAGGTGATATCGTAGCGGAAGGGAATAAAAAAGGGAAGATTTACTGCTATCCTCAGTGGCCACAAATGGTGGAGTTAGTCGAATGGTATGATAACAAAGGTGTTTGTTGTGCAAAAGATCATTATGATTTATCGGGATCCTGTTTTCATAGAGAAATCTGGAGTGGTGGGAAAAAAGAGATAGACATTTATGGTCAGGAAAATCAAGAGCAACTCTATCTTTTTTCATCTCATAATCGTGCACTTTTTCGAGAAGCAAATGGTCGGGAACAGGGACTTTCTTCAATTGGTGAAGCAATAAAACTGATTTTAGATAAACAATTGTCCACAGGTGATTGTTTAGTATTATCAGATATAAGCTTGCTTAGGGATATGCCCAACCTCTCATCTAATCAGATAATGTTTTATATAAGAGAAGAGTTGTCTGTAGAAGATATTTCATATCTAAAAGAGCGTTGTGGGAAATTACTGACCCGAGATTTGAAATTTAAGACAGATAATATGAATCTTCCCCTGATTTATCTGCCAACGTTTCTTGGTGCCTTTAGGGAGTTTCGTCCGCATATTTTAATTTTGACAAATACGCAAGAACTAGAACAAATTGAGGTACTTGTATCTGCTCTACCGAATTTTGAATTTCATATTGCTGCTTTAACAGCAATGGGAAGGCGCTTGCTAGTTCTGGATTGCCTTGCAAATGTTCATCTCTATCCAGGACTATCTAGAGAGATATATGAGAAACTTTTACAAACGTGTAGTATTTATCTAGATATTTCTCATGCGCAGGAAATACTTGATGGTAGCCGTGCAGCCCTTGAAAATGGCATGATACTTTATGCTTTTAATGAAACGTGTCATCAACCAGATTTCTACGCCACTGACCATCTGTTTCCAAAGGATGGTGGAGTAGAGATGATCGACGAATTATCTCAACTTGGGAATCCAGAAAAATATCAATTTGCTTACGATAAACAAAAAATGAATCCGTGTTTAGTGACAAGGGAAGAGTTGAAGTTACTTTTTGAAATGACGGACAAATAAAGGAAGTATCGTAAAAGCTAAATATTTTTAAGGCATCACTTGTTAATACTGGGGATAGTATAGAAGAATAGTACCAAATAAAATCTAGATTCTATCCGATATTTATTAGTAGAGTTCAAGTTTATTTTATTTGTTTAAAAAATAAATAAGTATTTAATAGATAGGATAATTGAGAAAAGAGAAGGAGAATGGGGTAGTGAGAAAGGCAATCGTGCCTTGGAAGCTGTGACAGGTGATTACATTGTCTTTGTGGATAATGATGATTAGCTAGAGTTAGACCATATCCAAAGCCTTTATGATTTATTGAAAAAAACGGATGCAGATATTGCAATTGGTAATTTCATTCAGTTTATTGAAGGTCAGGGGAGTTTTTTAATCCATGTGGGTGCAGACAACTATTTTGAACAAGTGTACAGCTCTTTCGATTGGTTCCATCATCAATATGATGGAAAGTATAATATTAGTCAATGTTTTACAGTTCCGTGGGCAAAACTCTATAAAGCAGAGCTTTTCAAGGATATTGTTTATCCAACGAATCAGAAGGTAGAGGATGATTATACGACCTATAAGGTTTACCTTCAAGCAGATAAGATTGCCTATATGAATAAAGCCATTTATATTCATAGAAAACGCTCCACAAGTGTGACGAGAACAGTTAATCTTGCAGATGTTTATCCTTTAAAGAGTATTGAAGAGCGTCTGACTATTTTGAATCTGATTGGGGCACCTCAGGAGTTGTTGGATAAGGAAATTCAGGCTTATAAATGGCGATTATCCATTCATGAAGAATAATCATTGAAACGCAGAGATATGGAAGCTTATCTACAGATCTTAGTGAAAAAAGCTATTGAGACCAAGCGGGGGTAAGAGTTATAAGTCTTATAGAATAGTTGATTAAAGAAAAAAATAATTGCTACAACTTATCGTAAAATAATAAAAAAAGAGGCTGGGACAAAAAAAGATTTTTGATTTTAGGAATTCTTTATTATAAATTTTTTTAAAAATCGATAGATTAGACAAAAAAAGCGAACAAGACAGTATTCTGAGTGTCAGATAACTTGTTTTGTTCGCTTTTTTATATTTAAGGTTAGACTTTTGTCCCAGCCTCTTTTTATTATTCTTCATCTGGTGTGAGAATCATCGGAATGATGATTGGTTCACGTTCAGTATTTTCGTAAAGGAATGGTCGAATGGCATTTACGATAGCGCCATTGACAGACTGGATGCTGGCATCTTTGTTTTTCAAAGCGATGCGAATTGCATTGAAAAGGATACGTTGGCTTTGGCGAATCAAGTCGCCAGACTCTCTCATGTAGACAAATCCACGGCTGAGAATATCTGGTCCAGATAGGATCATCTGAGACTTGAAGTCAACGGTTGCGACAGCTAGAACGACACCGTCTTCAGATAAATCACGACGATCTTTGAGGACAGCAGCACCGATTTCACCGATACGATTTCCATCGACGTAGATATCCTGAGCATTGAAATGACCTGCGATACGGGCAGAATTTGCAGTAAGGGCAAGCACATCACCATTACTCATGATAAAGATATTGTCCTTCTCTACTCCAGTGTCTACAGCTAGTCCAGCGTGGACTTTCTGCATGCGGTATTCACCGTGAACAGGCATGAAGTATTTTGGCTTGATGAGGCGGAGCATGAGTTTTTGCTCTTGCTGGCCACCGTGTCCAGATGTATGGATGTTATTAATCTTACCATGGATGACTTCAACACCAGCTTCTGAAATGATGTTAATTAATTTGTTAACGCTAGTGGTATTTCCAGGAATTGGACTAGATGAGAAGATAACAGTATCACCAGGTTGGAGTTGCACTTGACGGTGAGTTCCGTTAGCGATACGAGAGAGAGAGCGGCCATGGGCTCGCCCTGACTACCTGTACAGAGGATAAGAATCTCACCCGCAGGGTAGTCTTTGATTTCATTTGGCTCAATGAAGGTTCCCTTAGGAGCCTTGATGTAACCAAGTTCAATCCCGTTGACAATGGCCTTTTCCATAGAGCGCCCAAAGACAGCGATTTTACGCCCAGTCTTAACAGCAGCTTCCGTTGCTTGTTGGAGGCGGAAGATATTTGAGGCAAAGGATGCAAAGATGATACGTCCTTCGATACCTTGGATAATCTTCATGATCGACTGGCCGACAATCTTTTCAGAGTTTGTAAAGGTTGGCACTTCAGCATTTGTCGAGTCAGAGAGCAAACAAAGTACTCCATCTTCACCTAGAGCTGCCATACGGTGCAAGTCTGCAGGTTCACCAACTGGTGTAAAGTCGAACTTGAAGTCACCTGTACAGACGATTTTCCCTTGAGGTGTGTGGATGACAATTCCCAATGGCTCTGGAATCGAGTGGGTTGTTCTAAAGAAAGTTGCTTTAAGGTTTTTAAAGGTCAACTCCGTGTTGTGGTTGATTTCGTGAAGTGTAGCATTACGCAAAAGTCCATGCTCTTCGAGTTTTCCACGGATTAAGGCAAGAGCCAGTGGACCAGCATAGATAGAATGTTTGCTTGCTTGAGCAAGAAAGGAATCCCTCCGATATGGTCCTCGTGTCCGTGTGTAATCAAGAGAGCCTTGACGCGGTCGATATTTTCTACAATATAAGAGTAATCAGGGATAACGTAGTCGATACCAAGCAGGTCATCCTCAGGGAATTTAATCCCTGCATCAACGATGATAATTTCGTCTTGATATTCGATTCCGTATGTATTTTTACCGATTTCTCCTAGACCGCCAATAGCAAAAACGCCAACTTCTTCTGGTTTAAGAGTGTAGGCCATATTAGAACTCCGTAATTTCGAATGCGCCAGTTTCTTTTTCGTAGTCTAGCAATTTGTCAGACAAGAGTTCGATATACTCGATATTGTACTCTGGACGATTTTCTTCGACAAGTTGGCGAGCAGCGATACGTCCTTCAAGTTCTGAACTAGCATCGATGTCTAAGTATAGTGAGCGTGTTGTTTCACGACGTGGGCTACGGTCTTTTGTTTCTTGATAAAAAACTTTGTAAATCATATGTTTCCTTTCTGCTTTCAGGTCAGCTATATTCAAAAATGCTCAGTTTGAAGCTGGTTTGATTCCAGTTCATTTTTTGTCTTTATTGACCTTGATTCGTTACAATTATCTCAATTATAACATAAAAAGAGGAATTAGTAAAAGCAGGAAACATGGAAGTAAGGAGCTTGAAATGGGTTTCATTTTGCCTTGTATAAGTATTTGAAGACTTCAGATGCAAGTGCTATAATAAAGTTAGAAAAGAGGTTTTTCTTGATTAAGGAGGACTAGCTATGCTTGATTTTGTGTTTCACCTATTTGGATGGAAATTCTACATATTGCTACAACTGCTTGGGCTCCTATTGAGGCTATTTGCTCCTTTCCATTAGATGATGATTTGAAATATTTGCCTTTAGAATTGGAGAAAGGAGGCTCTCTATGTTTCAACTAGCTATCGCGATTCGTCTCTTGGTATTTGCTGTTTTTGTTGCCTGTGTTTATGGTGGCAATCTACTGTTTGTTCGGCTGGAACATAGAAAAACAGCTGTACACTGGAAAATTCTCTTTGTAACACTGTATTCCATTTTTCTCCTTCTTGTAACCTATGTGGTCTGGCTTGTATTTTACTTTGGTTTGAATGCTTAACTTCAGTTGTTTATTTATATCTGCTGATTGAACGAATATCTATATTTAATAGGGTATAAAAAGATAGCGAATCTAGTTACAAAAAAATCCACCCCAACTATTAAGATAGGGTGGATTTTTTTCAACTTTTTCTCAAATTCGGTGTCCAATTTTCCCTCAAACAGAGGTTATATTTTCAGGCCCTATCCTTATTTTTTTGCAGTTATGATTGTTTTGTTCAAAAAAATAGAGTTGAAGCATAAAAAAATAAAAACAATACAAACAGATAAATCAATTGGCAGCGGTATAGTAGTAATGCTTAAATCGTTGAGAATACTGATCAAACTGTAAGAGATGAAGAAAATAAAATTCATCCTTCTATAAATGTGTCTTTTATCTAGCATGACTTATCCAAACTTTTTACGGAGATCTTTTCCAATGGTGTAAGCTGCCATAAATAAAGCAATACCAACACCTACACCAAAACCACCCTTGATTTCTTGCAATTCTTTATTAGAAATTTCATGATATTTGTCTAAATCTTTAATCATACTAACCTCCTAAAAAATAACCAGCTGTTAAGCCAGAGCCTACAAGTGCTGTTCCGCCAGCAATAGCTTTCCAAGAAACTGCTACACCAAAAATAACCAAGGGAGCGAGACCACCATCAATATCTGATAATTCATTTTCAGATAGCGATACAAATTGATTGTCAAGAACGTCAAAATTTGTCATTGAACTTTCCTCTTTTTTTCTTGATCATTTTTATATTCGGAAACGAAAAGGAAAAGTTGCGATTTTTTTGAAGATTTCTTTTCACCATGATTTTTGTTTCAAAACAAAGAAAATTCCCATGCTCCTTCTTTTGTAGTATAATAGTAAACAGACAAAAAGATAGGAATGTGTTATGAAAGTATTAGCTTTTGATACGTCCAGCAAGGCTCTTTCTCTTGCTATTTTAGAGAATAAGCAGCTTCTTGCCGAGACCACGATCAATATCAAGAAAAACCACAGCATTACCCTTATGCCTGCCATCGATTTTTTGATGGCCAGTCTAGATTTGACGCCAAAGGATTTGGATCGAATCGTGGTGGCTGAAGGGCCAGGTAGCTACACAGGCTTGCGAATTGCGGTAGCAACTGCTAAGACCTTAGCTCATACTCTGAACATCGAGTTAGTAGGTATGTCGAGTCTCTTGGCTCTGGTACCACGCCAACAAGAAGGCTTACTTGTTCCCCTGATGGATGCGCGTCGCAACAATGTTTACGCAGGATTTTATGAAAATGCCAAACCTGTCATGCCAGAAGCGCACCTGTCCTTTGCAGAAGTGCTAGAAAAAGTCAAGGATGCTGAACAGGTGACCTTTGTTGGAGAAGTTGGTTCCTTTGTGGAGCAGATCCAAGAACAGCTACCACAAGCTAACTACCAAGAGACCTTGCCAAATGCAGCTAATCTTGCTCTTTGGGCATGGGATAAGGAAGCAGACTCCTTGCACGATTTTGTACCAAACTATCTCAAGCGTGTAGAAGCTGAGGAAAACTGGCTCAAAAATCACACCGAGTCTGGAGAATCTTACATCAAACGCCTATGATAGAAATCAAACGAATCCAACAGCAATCTGACTTAGCTCAATCCATCTATGCTGTTATGGCAGATGTTTATCCAGTCAGTCCTTGGACTTTGGAACAAATCCAAGCAGACCTGTCTCAAGACCAAACCTGGTATGCTTTAGGCTACGATGGGATAGAAGTGATTGGATTTTTAGCTGTTCAGGAAAATATCTTTGAAGCAGAGGTCCTGCAAATCGCTGTTAAAGGAGACTATCAGGGTCAGGGAATTGCGTCAGCCTTATTTGCTCAATTACCGACAGATAAGGAAATTTTCCTCGAAGTTAGAAAGTCGAATTATCGAGCGCAAGCATTTTACAAGAAAGAAAAGATGGTGGTCATCGCTGAGCGAAAGGCCTACTACCATGATCCAGTCGAGGACGCCATCATCATGAAGAGAGAAATAGATGAAGGATAGATATATTTTAGCATTTGAGACATCCTGTGATGAGACTAGTGTTGCCGTATTGAAAAACGACGACGAGCTCTTGTCCAATGTCATTGCTAGTCAAATTGAGAGTCACAAACGTTTTGGTGGCGTAGTGCCAGAAGTAGCTAGTCGTCACCATGTCGAGGTCATTACAGCCTGTATCGAGGAGGCGCTGGCAGAAGCAGGGATTACAGAAGAAGATGTAACAGCTGTTGCGGTTACTTACGGACCAGGCTTGGTCGGAGCCTTGCTTGTTGGTTTGTCAGCTGCCAAGGCCTTTGCTTGGGCACATGGACTTCCACTGATTCCCGTTAACCACATGGCTGGCCACCTCATGGCAGCTCAAAGTGTGGAGCCTTTGGAATTCCCCTTACTAGCTCTATTAGTCAGTGGTGGACACACAGAGTTGGTCTATGTTTCTGAGGCTGGTGATTATAAGATTGTTGGTGAAACTCGTGATGATGCGGTTGGTGAGGCCTATGACAAGGTCGGTCGTGTCATGGGCTTGACCTATCCAGCAGGTCGGGAGATTGACGAGTTAGCCCACCAAGGTCAGGATATTTATGATTTCCCTCGTGCTATGATTAAGGAAGACAATCTGGAGTTTTCATTCTCAGGTTTGAAGTCTGCCTTTATCAATCTTCACCACAATGCCGAACAAAAGGGAGAAAGCTTGTCCAAGGAAGACCTGTCGGCTTCCTTCCAAGCTGCAGTCATGGATATTCTCATGGCTAAAACCAAGAAAGCCTTAGAAAAATACCCTGTTAAAACCCTCGTTGTAGCTGGTGGTGTAGCAGCTAACAAAGGATTAAGAGAACGCTTGTCAGCTGAAATCACTGACGTCAAGGTCATCATTCCACCTCTGCGACTTTGCGGAGACAATGCGGGTATGATTGCCTATGCCAGCGTTAGCGAGTGGAACAAAGAAAACTTTGCAGGCTTGGAGCTAAACGCCAAACCAAGTCTCGCTTTTGATACTATGGAATAAAAAGTCAGCTTGGAACTGGCTTTTTTGCTAAAATATTTTATAATATGTTAAAAAAGTAAAAAGTTTTTACGAATAGAATAGTAAAGGGAATCTGAAAAAGGGAGTTTGGCCATGATTGAAAAACAGGAATTAGGAGAATTTTACAAGGAATTGCGCCTAGCGAGAAAGCTCAAGCAGTCAGATGTGGCTTGTGCTGGACTAACAGCATCTCAGCTATCCAAGTTTGAGTTAGGGCAGTCTATGCTGTCTGCGGATAAGTTGATTCTAGCTATCCAAGGGATAAATGTGACCTTTGATGAATTTGGGCACAAGCTCAACAACTACCAAGAATCTCCACATATGCGATTTGGTAGAAGGATTGTGGATCGCTTTGCCCATCAAGATATAGCTGGCTTAGAACAATTGTTGAAAGAAATTGAGCAAGAACAGATGGCGCAGACTTATCGCCGTTTGAACTCTATTGTGATTAAAGATGCTATCCATTCACTAGATAAAAGCTATCCGCTAGCAGAGGAGGATAGCGAGTTTTTGACCACCTATCTCTATGCTATCGAGTCTTGGACCTGGTTTGAACTCTATATCTTTTGCAATACCATGCCTTTTTTGAGCAATCAAGATTTGATCTTTTTATCAACCTCCTTACTCGAAAAATCCAAGGAATTTAAAGAATTAGCACACAATAGACTGTATATGAAAAATAGCTTTCTAAATATCATCTCAGAGCTTATGGAGCGTAAACTTTTCTCCTACATCCCAATCTTTGAAGCCGAGTTGGAGAGCATACTTCGCCCGTATGATGTTTTTGAGAAATTACTGTGGCAATTTTTAAAGAAAATGAGTGTTTTCCTTCAGACCAAGGGAAGCAATCAAAAAGAGATTGAACACTTTATCCAATCTCTGCAAATATTAGAAAATCCACAATTATCAGCACTTTTTGAATTACGTTTCCAGCAGTATAAAGCACTTATAGATTAGTTAGAAATGGGGAAATGATAATAATATCAGCGACGATTGTCAATAATGTTAAAACTTGTTTCTTCATTTCATGTCCTCCTACATAATGGTAACTATATTATATCAGTGAAATAATCAAATCAATCAAAAATCGCAAATGTGAAATTTTTATGAGAAAAAAATATCAAATATGCGATTTTTTTAAAATAGACTGATTTCCGTGCTATACTATTCTTGTAAAGTATTTGAAGCAAATCCTAGGTCGCAGAAGTGGTTTACAAATAAAATAATTGAAGGAGTGTAAATGATGTTGAATTTACAATTTGCAGAAACAATGGAATTGACAGAGGCAGAATTGCAAGAGGTTAGCGGAGGAGATCTCATCAATGCTGTTAATATCCCAGGTGGTGGAAATTGGGGAGGTATAGGATCGTTTTGGAGAAATTCTAACTTTGCTGATCACTTTTTTAACTTTATAAAAGGTTCTGATCCTGACCGCCGTCGTTATTATTAATATATAATGCCCTTGCCTTTTCTAGGCTACGGGCTTTCTTTATTTCATAGTATAGGAGAAAAAAAGAATGAAAAAGATCATCTCACGCTACTACTTTTTTGTAGCCATTCTACTTGTCATTGCTTACCAGTACTTCAGTGGTCTGGTTTTAAACAATGATTTTACTGCTGGTCTATCTAAATTTGGCTATTATTTTTTTCGGATATGATGTTGAACTTTTCTTGTGGTTCTGCTTGTTTTTATTTTTATGGTAGGAGCAGGAAAATGGCAACAAATCAACAGTAGAAAATTTAAATGGTCCTATCTTTTTTATTCCTTTTTAGCTTTTCTTGCTTTATTTATTTGGAATTTTATTAAATTTTTCCTATTCCCACCTACCCAAAATGGACTTGCTTACCAACTCGCTGCTCCGACTTTTACAGGCGCTACGGCATTTTTGATGTATTTTTTCTATCCTGTAGTTGCAGGTCCCATTTTTGAAGAGATGATTTATCGTGGATTGGTGATGACCGCTTTGGAAAAAAAGGGGAAAAAAATGGGGACTGGATGTGCTTGGTTCTGCTGCTTTATTTGGAATCTTGCATATCAGTAATTATGGTTGGGTCTTGACAGACTTTTTCGTATATATGGGCGGTGGTATCATATTTGCACTCTTGTTTAGAGTGACAAAGTCTATTTATTGGCCTATTGGACTGCATATAGTCTATAACGGTATCGGGCATATACTCCCGTTGCTGTTTTAGAGGATTTTGAGAATCATAAATCAAGGGAAGAATCCTCGTCGTGGTGCTTTTGCTTGGGTTGTAGATTCAACAGGTGAGTTGTTTAAGCGTAGTAGAAGATAGGATACTATAGGAGTTGATTAAATGAAGAAAATGAAAGAAATGAAATTTCACCTAGCAACTGGCTTGTTGCTTTTGATCTATTACCTCATTTTTAATGTCATACCAGACTTAGATTTTACTGTAGCTTTGTCTGATGAGATCTACTATGTGTTCCAGGTTTTATTAGTACTTATCCTGGAAACTGTATCTACAATTATTTTTGTCAAAAGTGAACATTGGAAAGAGTATGGTCGTTTCCAGTTTCGTTGGTCTTACCTAGGTGTTTTCTTTCTTTCTTTTTTCTTATTATTTGTGTGGGCAAATCTAGCAACTCGTATCTTTCCTCGTACGCAAAATGGAAGTACAGTAGTAGAAGTAGTCACCAGTTTGACAGGAATTAGCTATTTTATTACGCGTGTACTTTACGGTAGCCTTATCGCACCTATAGCAGAAGAAATTGTGTGTCGTGGTTTTTTGATGACAAGCTTGTCTAAATTTAAAAACTACTATATTGATGTTCTTGTTTCTGCAGCCATATTTGGCGCTATGCATGTTTTACAGCATGGTTGGATAACGACAGATTTCATACTCTACTTTGTAATGGGCTTGATATTTTGCATGATGTTTCGCTATACACGCTCTATTTATTGGGCCATAGCTTTACATGCTTCATGGAATACCTTCTTGCTTATTGTTAGTTTATTGGTATTTGGATTTTAGAAGGGTGATATATGAAAAAGATCATCTCACGCTACTACTTTGTTTTTGTAGCCATTCTACTTATCATTGCGGACCAGTTCCTCATCCGTCTGGTTTTACACAGTGACTTGGCTGCTGATCTATCTGATTTTGCATTTTATCTATCGAGGCTAATGTTGCATTTTCTTGTGGTTCTGCTTATTTTTATTGTTATGGTTTGGTCAGGGAAATGGCAACAAATCAATAGCAGAAAATTTAAAGGGTCCTATCTTTTCTATTCCTTTTTAGCTCTTCTTGCTTTTTTTGTTTGGAATTTCGTTACATTTTTTATTTTCCCGCCTACCCAAAATGCAATTTCTTATCAACTGGATCTTCCTACTTTTACAGGTCCTACTGCATTTTTGATGTATTTTTTCTATCCAGTGATTGCAGGTCCCATTTTTGAAGAGATGATCTATCGTGGATTGGTGATGACCGCTTTGGAAAAAGGGAAGAAATGGGGACTGGATGTGCTAGGTTCGGCTGCTTTATTTGGAATTCTGCATATCAGTAGTCATGGTTGGGTCTTGACAGACTTTTTCGTATATATGGGTGGTGGTCTAATAATGGCAGTCTTTTTTAGAGTGACAAAGTCTATTTATTGGCCTATTGGACTGCATATAGTTAATAATGCCATTGCTCAAATTCTGCCCTTGTTATTTTAGTGGATTTTAAGAATCATAAATAGAGGGATATGTCCTCATCGTGGTGCGAAGGAACTTCAGGGATCTTACTTTATTTTGAATTATTATATGACAAAAAGGTATTCAAAAAAATAATTTCAAGGTTTCAATAACTTGCTTTCAAATTCAATCTTATTCAGTCAAGTTGTTATTGTCATGGTTTATCCAGTTTGTTGCAAACTCTAAACTATCAGGATAATTTAAATGTGAGTGAGAATGTGATTGAGTTTTTTTGTTAAGTAGATCCAAAAAGAGATAAAAAAATGGTATTTTTGGTATTTGAATGTGAAGAAAGTTCAGATACATTATTTGATTTTGGTATCGGAAATCTAGGGATTTATTGGTCTATCCTTGGGAAAAGATTCCCATTTGAATTTAAAAAGGAGTTGTGATGAAAGTATTTCTTCAAAATAAAGATTTTAGACAATTAACCATCAACCAGTGGATTTCAACGGTTGGGGATACGATTTTTTATCTGGCCTTTTTGAATTATGTGGCAGATGCCTCTTTTGCACCTTTGGCGATTTTACTCATCACGATTTCAGAAACCCTTCCTCAAGTTTTACAAATCTTTCTGGGAGTTTTGGCTGATTTTCAACATCATCGTGTTTGGAAATATACAGTTATTAGTTTTGCAAAATTTTTGCTTTACTCTATAGTGTCCTTGTCGCTTTCAGGGCAGTCCTTTTCCTTGTTGCTAGTAGCATTTATTTGTCTGATTAACCTCTTGTCTGATACATTGAGTTATTTTTCAGGCGCCATGCTCACTCCGATTTTCATTAGAATTATTGGGCAAGATCATCTGGCAGAAGCTATTGGATTTAAGCAGTCAACTGTTAGTTTAGTGAAAACAATCAGTAATATTCTAGGAGGAGTCTTACTAGGTATTCTATCCATCCAGTTTATTTCCTTACTAAACGCTCTTACCTTTCTAATCGCGTTTGTAGGTATCCTTTTCATAAAAAATGATTTCTTGAAAGTAGAAAAAACTATTAGCTATCAAGAAGGACTCTCTTTAAAATCCTTTTGCCAGCACTTAGTCCAATCATCTAAATTGATATGGAATATGAATCAGGTGCTCTTGGTTTTGTTTATTATCTCTATTAGTCAAGCAGTGATAAATGTTACAGTTCCTGTTTCTACTCTGTTTTTAAGGAATCAACCCTTTTTGAATTTACAAACAGGTCAATCTCTTGCCTTGCTTTCCACTCTGGAATTAGCAGCCCTTATTGTCGGAAGTTTTGTGAGTGGCTATCTGAAAAATACAATTTCCATAAAACTAGCTCTGTATGCCTCACTTGCCATCCAATTACTCCTTTTAGTTGGCTTTGCGATAGTTCGTTTTGACTGGATTCTCATCTTTAGTGCTTTGGATGCCTTTTTTGCAGGTGTTCTCTCTCCTCGACTACAGGAACTCGTTTTTAAACAAATACCTGAGGAGTCAATGGGAGCAGTTCAATCCTCTATTGGCGCCATTACGGTTGTTTTACCTAGCTTATTTACAATAGCTTTGGTAACCATTGCTACTAGCTTTGGAACTCTGGCAGTTAGCTCTGTTTTATCGCTATTCCTTCTAGTTGCCTTTGTCATGCTCTTGAATATTCGTGAAAGTATTTAACGGAGAATTTGTATAATATGTGTTTGAGACTGGCCTCCCAGTCTTTTTCTGTTCTTTTCAATCAGCAGACTTTTTTCTATTTTACGAATATGTTATAATGATGTTTGCTGTGACTGTTTGGAAAGCAGTTGCTGAAGGAATGATTAGTGAGGAATTTATGAAAGAAAAAGGATTTTGGGAGGGTGTGCAGGCTGCGGTACCGACGGCTCTGGGCTATGTTAGCATCGGTCTTGCCTGTGGCATTATAGGTTCACCCTATGTGACACCAGTAGAAATGGGTCTGATGAGTCTTTTTGTTTATGCTGGGAGTGCTCAGTTTGCCATGATAGCCTTGATAGCAGTTCAAGCGCCTGTGGCAGCCATTGCCATGACGGTCTTTTTGATCAATTTGCGTCTATTTTTGTTGAGCTTACATGCGTCTACCTATTTCCGTCATACCAGTCTCTGGCACAATATCGGTATGTCCAGTCTTTTGACCGATGAGACCTATGGCGTTTTGATGGGCGAGTTGGTGCATACGGATAAGGTCAATCCTATGTGGATGCACGGAAACAACCTTAACAGCTATGTGGCTTGGTTTGTCGGAACTGTTGTCGGAACTGCTCTAGGTGGACTTCTACCAAATCCAGAAATGTTTGGCTTAGATTTTGCCCTAGTGGGGATGTTTATTGGGATTTTTACTTCCCAGTTTCAGATTATGCAAAAACGGATTCCTTTGCGCAATCTCTTCATAATTTAGCAGTTGTAGCTGTATCTTTCTTTTTGCTCTTGACGGTGGTGTCTCAGTCATTAGCTGTCTTGTTTGCGACCTTGCTAGGTTGTACTATGGGGGTGGTCTTGGATGGTCAGTAAGTATGTTTTATTAGCAATTGTCTTTTCTGGCTTGGTGACTTGGATTCCAAGAATGATTCCTTTTATCCTAGCCAAGTACAAGGGTTTGCTGCCTATCGTAGAGCGCTTTTTGAAATTTCTACCAGTTTCTATTATCTTTGCCTTGATTCTTTCAAGTGTGGTGACAGGAAAAGTTGGAAGCCTTCCGCAAATAAAGTGGTTAGACTTTTTAGCAGTCTTTCCAACGGCCTTTGTAGCCTTTCGTTACCGCAATCTGGTAGGGACTGTTCTCTTTGGAGTGGTCTTGATAGCAGTCCTACGTTTGGTCTTTTAATCAGCCATAAAGAAAACCTATCACAAATATAGAAATCATATAATAGCGTAATTGCTTTTTTTCTGTTAAAATAAGACTATATTCTATTTTGGAGGAAATATTATGAAGAAAATTATTAAATATTCATCACTTGCTGCTCTAGGGCTTGTAGCCGCAGGTGTATTGGTAGCTTGCTCAGGCAGTGAAAAGAAAGATGCTGCATCTGGTGAAGCAACATCTAGTAAAAAAGAAATTATCGTTGTAACCAATGCTACACCAAAACCATTCAACTATGAAGAAAATGGCGAATTGACTGGTTACGAGATTGAAGTGGTTCGCGCTATCTTTAAAGATTCTGACAAGTATACTGTCAAGTTTGAGAAGACAGAGTGGTCAGGTGTTTTTGCAGGACTTGATGCTGATCGTTACCAAATGGCTGTTAGCAACATCAGCTACACTAAAGAACGTGCTGAAAAATACCTTTATGCAGCTCCAACTGCTAAAAACCCTAACGTTCTTGTAGTGAAAAAAGATGACTCTAGCATCAAATCGTTTGATGATATCGGTGGAAATCAACAGAAGTTGTTCAAGGAACAACATCTGCTAAACAGCTAGAAGACTACAACAAACAACACTCAGATAACCCAACTATCCTTAACTACGTTAAAGGGGACTTCCAACAAATCATGGTACGTTTGAGTGATGGCCGATTTGACTACAAGATTTTTGATAAAATCGGTGTAGAGACAGTCATCAAGGACCAAGGTTTGGATAACTTGAAAGTTATCGAACTTCCAAGCGACCAACAACCTTACGTATACCCACTTCTTGCCAAAGGTCAAGATGAGTTGAAGGCATTTGTGGACAAACGCATCCAAGAATTATATAAAGATGGAACCCTTGAAAAGCTATCTCAACAGTTCTTTGGCGGTTCTTATCTGCCAGCAGAAGCTGATATTAAATAAATTTTTAAATCATCCATTCTCTGGTAGATGGATGATTTTCCATTCTGTAGGTATATAGTTTCAAACTATAGGTCTTCCTATCTATTAACAATTTGCGAAATCAAATAAAGTATGAGATACTATTACGGTATTATTTTTAAAGGAGAACGAATCATGAAAATTAAAAAATGGTTAGGTGTAGCAGCTATCGCTACAGTAGCAGGCCTTGCACTTGCGACTTGCGGAAATTCAGACAAGAAAGCAGACAATACAACTACAGTTAAAATCGCAACTGTTAACCGTAGTGGTTCAGAAGAAGCACGCTGGGACAAAGTCCAAGAATTGGTTGAAAAAGACGGAATTAAATTGGAATTCACAGAGTTTACAGACTACTCACAACCAAACAAAGCAACTGCTGATGGTGAAGTAGACTTGAACGCTTTCCAACACTACAACTTCTTGAACAACTGGAACAAAGAAAACGGTAAAGACCTTGTAGCGATTGCAGATACTTATATCTCACCAATCCGCCTTTACTCAGGTAAAAACGGGGAAGAAAACAAGTACACTAAAGTGGAAGAAATCCCAAACAACGGTGAAATTGCTATTCCAAACGATGCTACTAATGAAAGCCGTGCCCTTTACCTTCTTCAATCAGCTGGTTTGATTAAATTGGATGTTTCAGGAACTGAACTTGCTACAATCGCAAACATCAAAGAAAAATCCAAAGAACTTGAAAAATCACTGAGTTGGACGCTAGCCAAACAGCTCGTTCATTGACTTCAGTTGATGCGACGAGTTGTAAACAACACTTTTGTTACAGAAGCAAAATTGGACTACAAGAAAGCACTCTTTAAAGAGCAAGCTGACGAAAACTCAAAACAATGGTACAACATCATCGTTGCGAAAAAAGATTGGGAATCATCACCTAAAGCTGATGCAATCAAGAAAATTATCGCGACTTACCATACTGATGAAGTGAAAAAAGTCATCGAAGAAACTTCAGACGGCTTGGATCAACCAGTTTGGTAATAAACACAGGGAGGTGGGAGAGATTTTTTCCACCTCTTGCTTTTATATAGAGACTAAAGAAAAGGAACATCCACTTGTATTGATTCCAAAGGTACAAGTCCTAGTAGAAAGGTAGAGAGAAAATGGTTTTCCCTAGCCAAGAAGAACAAATTGAAAAGTTTGAAAAGGATCATGTGGCGCAACATTACTTTGAAGTTTTGCGGACCTTGATTTCTAAAAAATCAGTCTTTGCCCAACAAGTCGGCCTTAAAGAAGTGGCTCGTTATCTAGGCGAGATCTTCAAGCGTGTAGGTGCAGAGGTCGAGATTGATGAGAGTTATACGGCACCCTTTGTCATGGCGCATTTTAAAAGTTCACGCCCAAATGCCAAAACTATCATTTTCTACAACCACTATGACACAGTACCTGCGGATGGCGACCAAGTCTGGACAGAGGATCCATTTACGCTTTCTGTGCGTGATGGCATCATGTATGGACGCGGGGTTGATGATGACAAGGGGCATATCACTGCCCGCTTGAGTGCTCTTAGAAAATACATGCAGCATCACGATGATCTACCAGTCAATATCAGTTTCATCATGGAAGGAGCTGAAGAGTCTGCCTCTATGGACTTGGACAAATATCTAGAAAAACATGCGGACAAGCTTCGTGGTGCAGATTTATTGGTCTGGGAACAAGGAACCAAAAATGCCTTGGAACAGCTAGAAATCTCTGGTGGGAACAAGGGTATTGTAACCTTTGATGCCAAGGTCAAGAGTGCCGATGTGGATATCCACTCTAGCTATGGCGGTATTGTAGAGTCGGCGCCTTGGTATCTGATTCAAGCTTTGACCAGTTTGCGAGCTGCAGATGGACGTATTTTAGTTGAGGGCTTGTACGATGAGGTTCAAGAGCCTAACGAACGAGAGTTAGCCTTGGTTGAAACCTATGCCCAACGCAATCCAGAGGAAATTAGCCAGATTTATGGCTTAGAATTGCCACTTTTACAAGAGGAACGTACAGCATTTCTAAAGCGTTTCTTCTTTGAACCAGCACTCAATATCGAAGGGATTCAGTCTGGTTATCAGGGGCAAGGAGTTAAAACGATTCTACCAGCAGAGGCTAGTGCCAAGCTAGAAGTTCGTTTGGTTCCTGGCTTGAACCCACATGATGTTTTGGATAAAATCCGGAAACAACTAGACAAAAACGGCTTTGATAAGGTAGAATTATACTATACCTTGGGTGAGATGAGTTATCGAAGCGATATGAGTGCACCATCTATTCTCAATGTTATTGAGTTAGCCAAGAAATTCTATCCACAGGGCGTATCTGTCTTGCCGACTACAGCTGGGACAGGACCTATGCATACGGTATTCGATGCCTTAGAAGTACCTATGGTTGCCTTTGGTCTAGGAAATGCTAATAGCCGAGACCATGGTGGAGACGAGAATGTACGAATCGCCGATTATTACACCCATATTGAATTAGTAGAGGAGCTGATTAGAAGCTATGAGTAGAGATATTATCAAGTTAGATCAGATCGATGTGACTTTTCACCAAAAGAAAAGAACCATCACAGCGGTCAAGGATGTGACTATTCACATCCAAGAAGGGGATATCTACGGAATCGTTGGATATTCTGGAGCAGGGAAATCAACCCTAGTTCGTGTGATTAACCTCTTGCAAAAACCATCTGCAGGTCGAATTACTGTAGATAATGATGTAATTTTTGATGGCAAGGTTACCTTAACTGCTGAGCAATTACGACATAAACGTCAAGATATTGGGATGATTTTCCAACACTTTAACCTGATGAGCCAGAAAACAGCAGAGGAAAATGTAGCCTTTGCTCTCAAACACTCTGGACTCAGCAAGGAAGAAAAGAAGGCTAAAGTAGCTAAGTTGTTGGACTTGGTGGGCTTGGCTGACCGTGCCGAAAACTATCCTTCACAATTATCTGGAGGTCAAAAACAACGTGTGGCTATTGCGCGTGCCTTGGCCAATGATCCAAAAATCTTGATTTCAGACGAGTCAACTTCAGCTCTTGATCCAAAAACAACGAAACAAATCTTGTCACTCTTGCAAGAACTGAACCGTAAACTAGGTTTGACCATTGTCTTGATTACACATGAGATGCAGATTGTCAAAGACATTGCTAACCGTGTAGCTGTGATGCAGGATGGTCGCTTGATTGAAGAGGGCAGCGTTCTTGAAATCTTCTCAGATCCTAAGCAGCCATTGACTCAGGACTTTATCTCGACTGCGACAGGTATCGATGAAGCTATGGTCAAGATTGAGAAACAAGAAATTGTAGAGCACTTATCTGAAAACAGCATTTTGGTACAACTCAAGTATGCAGGCGCTTCTACAGATGAGCCAGCTTTTTGAATGAATTGTACAAGCACTACCAAGTAACGGCCAATATTCTCTATGGAAACATTGAAATTTTTGGATGGTACTCCTGTGGGTGAACTGGTGGTTGTATTGTCAGGGGAAAAAAAGAAGCCTTGGCAAGCGCTCAAGACGCCATCCGTCAGGCTGGTGTGCAACTAAAAAGTATTGAAGGGAGGACAGTAAGATGGCAGAATTGATTAAAGCATACTTACCAAACGTCTATAAGATGGGTTGGTCTGGTCAGGCTGGCTGGGGAACAGCAATCTACTTGACCCTTTATATGACGGTTCTTTCCTTCATCATCGGAGGTTTCCTAGGGCTGGTTGCAGGACTTTTTCCTTGTCTTGACAGCTCCAGGTGGTGTCTTGGAAAATAAAGTTGTTTTCTGGATTTTGGACAAGATTACCTCTATCTTCCGTGCGGTGCCATTTATCATTCTCTTGGCTGTCTTGTCACCCTTCTCTCATCTAATCGTAGGGACAAGTATCGGACCAAATGCGGCTATTGTACCCCTATCTTTTGCAGTCTTTGCCTTCTTTGCTCGTCAGGTACAGGTGGTATTGGCAGAGCTAGATGGCGGTGTCATCGAGGCAGCTCAAGCTAGCGGAGCTACTTTCTGGGACATCGTAGGTGTTTACCTATCGGAAGGTCTACCAGACTTGATCCGTGTGACAACTGTAACCTTGATTTCCCTTGTCGGTGAAACAGCTATGGCGGGAGCGGTCGGAGCAGGTGGTATCGGTAACGTAGCTATCGCCTATGGATTTAACCGTTTCAATCATGATGTGACAGTCCTTGCGACGCTTATCATTATCTTGATTATCTTTACAATTCAGTTCTTGGGAGACTTTTTGACCAAGAAATTAAGCCATAAATAAAAGAGCCGTGTGGCTCTCAGATTGAAGAAAAAGTCCGTTGTGGATAATTTTCTTCAATCTTTTTCTATTATTAGAGAAAATAAAAAACTCTTAATACTCTTCGAAAATCAAATTCAAACCACGTCAACGTCGCCTTGCCGTACTCAAGTACAGCCTGCGGCTAGTTTCCTAGTTTGCTCTTTGATTCTCATTGAGTATAAAAAGAGCATAGAACAGCAATTCTAAGAGTTTTCAAGATGTAGTAAGCAAGCTCCTTTAATTACCGAAAGGGTTTGTCAATCTACTGAGAGCTGTGTGGCTCTTTTTCTATCACATTTTGTCTGCAAACTTCTTACTAAGTTTTTGTCCGATCAAGGCACCGAGTAGAGCACCGATAAGGACGCTTGCTACAAAGAGAAGAATGGTAATGAGATTTGGCGCAACCATGATGCGATCAATATAGTCCTGAGATTTTCCACGAGCAACTAGGGTTGCTATGTAAGCTTGAGGTGTCAACCACATGAGTAGGATGGGACCAGTAGTACCAAAAGCAAAAACTAGGAAGGAAAGAAGGTTCTTGACCTTATCTTTGTAGTGGCCAAGATGAGCAATGCCATCTGCCACAAGTCCACAGATGATTCCTGGCAGGAAGGCTCCAGCTCCATGCTTGCTCCCGAGGAAAAATAGAGAAATTACAAGTCCAATCGTAGTAATCGCTCCAAAACGAGGCACTTTTTCTAAAAGGATCATATAGACGCTACCGCCCACAAGAGCAGAAAAGGCAGGGGCGTAAAACATATTTCCAGTGTGGTCGACAAGGTTTCCTAGTAGAACACCCACTCCGATACAGAGAAAGTAGACAAGGGCAGCTACAAGGGTCGTCAAGATATTCTTTTTCATAAGTTCTCCTTCGTATATCTGATGTTATTCATTGTATCATGCCTGTGGCAGATTGTAAATGCTGGTTTGGAACTAGTATTTATTAGGAAATGTGGTAAAATAGGAAAAAATAAAAGACGAGTGGTAAGAGGATGAAGAATTTAGGAAAAGTTTTTAAAGAGTTACGAGAATCAAGAAAAAAATTTCCTTGAGAAAAAGCAACAGGTGGACGCTTTTCAGCATCCTTATTGTCGCGTTTTTGAAAATGGTCAGAGTGAAATATCTGCTCCAAAGTTAATCACAGCTTTGGAGAATATTCATGCGAGTATGGAAGAATTGTTATTTTTGGCGAGAGGTTTTCATCAGAATGCCTATTCTGAATTTAGAAACAGAATAGTTGAGGCTATTGACCCTCAAGATTTGACATCCTTGCGCACTCTCTACCAGAGAGAGTATCAACAACTTCCTTTTTCAAAAGATAGACAGCAACACATTCTCAATGCTATTTTAATAAAATCCTATATGAAAGCTATTGATGAGACGGTTACATTGACTGCTGAGGAAGAAAGAGTCCTACATGATTATCTATTTTCTGTCGAAATTTGGGGGCACTATGAACTGTTGTTCTTTTCTTCCTGCTCTCCTCTTTTGTCGATCCAGCTTTTTACAAAGTACACTCGAGAAATGTTGCGGAAGTCAGATTTCTTGCAAGGTGTTGGGAAAAATCGAAATATGATGCATACCTTGCTCCTCAATGCTTTTATGGCCTGTATTGAAATTGATGATTTTACCAATGCCCTCTATTTTAAAAAACAAATTGAAAAGAACTTCTTTGAAGAAAATGAAACCTATTTTCGAATAGTCTACCTATGGGCAGAAGGTTTGCTTGATAGTAAGCAAGGAAGAGCAGAGGAAGGGCAGAGAAAGATGGAGGACGCTATTCGTATTTTTGAGATGATTGGTTGTAGCAGATCTGCTGACTATTATAGAAGTGCCATGGAGTGTTGAATATCTGCAACTAGATAAAAATAACTTGAAACGATAGGACTGTGAAGATACTTATTAGCATTAGACAAATTCTATCGTTTTTCGTTATTCGTTTAATCTGTTGCATATATTCAAAAAAACATCTTCTCGTAAGATTCTTGATGCTATACTAGAACTACCATAAAAGTAGTATGTGAGAAAGAGAGGAATCTATATGAAACTATTACTAAGAAATCAAGCTTACAGAGTTTTGAGTTTATCACGATTTTTCAATGCTTTTGGAGCTTCCATTTTTAATTTAGTGTTTGTGGTCTATGCCTCAACTTTGCCAGAGGCTTCTGTTGCCGTTGCCATGGCGAATGTTGTGATGATGCTTCCAACTCTTTTTACAGTTTTTGTGGGAATTCGGGCAGATTATACCAAGGACAAGGTCAAATGGATGACCTATGTCGGTTTATTTCAGGCGGTTTTATTTTTTCTAGCAGCCCTAGTTGTTCAGCAAGCTAGTTTCTTTGCCTTTTCGACCCTTTGCCTCATCAATGTCATTAGTGATGTAGCTAGTGATTTTGCGGGTGGCTTGCGAATGCCTCTCATCAAAGAGAAGGTCGCGGAGCAAGATTTGATGGAGGCTTACTCATTTTCCCAGTTTATTACCTATATTTCTGCTATTGGCGGCCAAGCTTTCGGAGTTTGGCTATTAGGGAGTGTCAACACAGAACTTTTCGCTCGTAGCGGGAATCAATGCCATATTTTTCCTAGTGTCAGCTCTCATTCTCTTTTTAGGAAGGGCTGAATTAAGCTTATCAACTCCACTTGTTGATAGTAAATCACTGAAAAATGAGAAACTTTCTATCAAAGATCAATTTTTAACGATTTACCGAAACTTACGTCTCGTTTTTCTTAAAAGTGGACAGAAAAACTTTGGTTTTATGCTCTTTGCTATCTTGCTTATCAATGCTTTGGGTGGTGCCTTAGGTGGTATCTATAACATCTTCCTTTTAAATCATTCCTTACTGAATTTTTCCTACAAGGATGCATTGTTTATCTTACAATTGATTACCTTATTAGCAGTTATCATCAGTAGTCTTACGGGAAATGACTATTTTGGCAAGCAATCTCTACCTAGGTTGATGATGTGGGTCACATTAGGAGCCAGTCTAGTTGGTCTATCTAATTTGTTAAACCAAGTCTTGCTCGGGATGCTTTTCGTCTTTTTTACCATGTATATCTCTGGTAAAATTTCTCCTAAAATTAGTGCCATGTTGCTGAAAAATCTCGCTCCAGAGGTTCTCTCTCGTACCAGTAATTTTTTAGGTTTGTTGTTTACTCTATCTATACCAGTGGGGACGGCCTGTTTTTCACTGGTGGCGGTATGGGATATACAGTTGACTTGGATACTTTTCGTAGGTCTTTCTCTGATAGCTATTCTTCTGACAAGTCTCAATCTCAAAAATGAAATTTAGGTGTTCGTCTTCTTTTCACACTGTCCCAATCCCTTCATTTATGGTAAAATAGGACTATTAAGTTATAAAGAGGATTCCCTATGAAATTACAAAAGCCAAAAGGAACGCAGGATATTTTACCTGCTGAGTCTGCCAAATGGCAGTACGTTGAAGGATTTGCGCGTGAAATCTTCAAACGCTACAACTATGCAGAAGTACGCACGCCTATTTTTGAGCACTACGAAGTCATCAGTCGTTCGGTTGGAGACACAACTGATATCGTAACCAAGGAAATGTATGACTTTTACGACAAGGGTGACCGCCATATCACTCTCCGTCCAGAGGGAACAGCACCAGTTGTTCGTTCTTATGTGGAAAATAAACTCTTCGCACCAGAAGTTCAAAAACCAAGCAAGTTCTACTACATGGGGCCAATGTTCCGCTATGAGCGCCCACAAGCAGGTCGCTTGCGTCAATTCCACCAGATCGGTGTGGAGTGCTTTGGTTCTAGCAATCCAGCGACAGATGTGGAAACAATCGCCATGGCAGCTCACTTCCTGAAAGAAATTGGTATTCAAGGGGTCAAACTCCACCTCAACACTCTTGGAAATCCAGAGAGCCGTGCGGCCTACCGTCAAGCCTTGATTGACTATTTGACACCACTTAAGGAGACCTTGTCTAAGGATAGCCAACGTCGCTTGGAGGAAAATCCTCTCCGTGTTTTGGACTCTAAGGAAAGAAGACAAGGTGGCAGTAGAGAATGCGCCGTCTATCTTGGATTACCTTGATGAAGAAAGCCAAGCTCATTTTGATGCTGTGCGTCAAATGTTGGAAAACCTTGGAGTAGATTACATCATCGATACCAATATGGTTCGTGGTTTGGACTACTACAACCACACGATTTTTGAGTTTATCACTGAAATCGAGGGTAATGAATTAACAGTCTGTGCGGGTGGTCGCTACGATGGCTTGGTTGCCTACTTTGGTGGTCCTGAGACTGCTGGATTTGGTTTTGGACTTGGTGTAGAGCGTCTGCTTCTCATCCTTGAAAAGCAAGGTGTGTCTCTCCCTATCGAAAACGCCCTAGATGTCTATATCGCAGTCTTGGGTGAAGGAGCAAATGTCAAAGCCCTAGAACTGGTACAAGACCTTCGCCAACAAGGTTTCAAAGCAGAGCGTGATTACCTCAACCGTAAACTCAAAGCTCAGTTTAAGTCAGCCGATGTTTTTGCTGCTAAGACTCTTATCACTCTTGGAGAGAGCGAGGTCGAAAGCGGACAAGTGACAGTCAAGAACAACCAAACTCGCGAAGAAGTTCAAGTTTCACTTGAAGCAATCAGCCAAAACTTCTCAGAAATCTTTGAAAAATTAGGATTTTATACTCAATGAAAATCAAAGAGCAAACTAGGAAGCTAGCCGCAGGCTGTACTTGAGTACGGCAAGGTGAAGCTAACGTGGTTTGAATTTGATTTTCGAAGAGTATTAATGACAGATAAACTGGTCAGGATCTTACTCCTGACCTTTTTCTTTTGCAAAATGACAAAAATCTTAAACTTTTTGACAAAGATGCTTGTCAAAAATAAAAAGATATGTTACAATGAAATCAAGTTAAGAAAAGTATAGCAGAAAGGAACGATTATGTGGGCATTAGGATTTGTACCTCTTATGATAATCTTTTTATCTCGACCATACCCAAAAGGTCAAGAAACTAGAGAATAAAATCAAAAAGTTTGAGCGAAAAGAGAAAGGTAATACAGAAATGTCAAGATTATTAAAAGAAATGATTGGGAGAACGCCGGTCATCGTTGGACAATTATTTGGAACAGATAACTGGGAAGTTGTGGATGTTGATGAGGAATGGGTCAAGCTACGACGTGTAGATAAAAAGGGAAAAGAAAAATTCAAACTACAACGTATTGAGGATATCCAAACGATTCAATTTGACGGAAAGTAGGTGTGTGACATGCAACTAAAAAATCGTCTAAAAGAGCTTCGGGCTCGCGATGGCCTGAATCAAACTGAACTGGCCAAGCTAGCAGGCGTGTCCAGGCAGACCATTAGTCTACTGGAGCGAGATGAGTACACGCCATCCATCGTCATTGCCCTGAAGATTGCGCAGATATTCCATGAGCCAGTCGAGTCAGTCTTTCGCTTGGAGGAGGATGAATGATGAACAAGTATAAAGGGATTTATTATCTAAGTATAGTTGTGTTTATCGTTAATCTTTTGGCCATGATTGGAACCCTATTTGGTTGGTTTACGATCGTTGAAAGTAAATATCTCTTCTGGATAAATTTAGTTCTACTATTGGTCTTTAGATGGGTAGAGAAAAAAATAAAGTTCAAAGAGCTCGTAAAAGGAGAAAAGTTATGAAAGAGTTTTTAGCAGGTTTTCAAGTCGATACAGAGAACAAAGCACTTGCAGGTGTTTGTGCAGGTTTAGGAAATTATTTTAACATTCAAGCCAATATCGTTCGTTTGGTGACAGTCTTCTTGTTTCTCTCTTCGACGGAGATTGGTATTTTAACAGTTACAGCCTATGCTTATCTAGCAGGTTGGCTTGGCAATGAACCCTTGGGAGATGGAGCGAAAAAAGCAAGAAACCAAGCTATTATCCTACTTGTTGTTTGTTTGCTTTTGGTATCACTTGGAGCAGAGGGATTGACAACTATTTTTGAATCAGGGAAAGCCTTTGGTCAATGGTTGGCTGGATTGTTTTAGAAAGAGGTTAAAAGATGGAAAAGAAACGTGGATTATTATTATTTTTAGCAGCTGTTGTCTTGGGAGGTTTCTTGGGCGGTTTTGTAGGGATGTTTAAGGCCGATGCCGAATCCTACGAAGTTATTTTAGATGTAAAAGTCTTTATCCCCTGGATATCAGCTATTTGTTTACTGATAGGTTTCATTAGCATTCTTTTGACTTTCAATTTCTTAAAGAAAAGCAGAAAATTTCACTCCTTATATCAAGAGGAAATGGATGATGATCTGAATGAAACCTATTATGTGCAAATGTATCGGAATCTCGAGTTTGGAACCATTACTTTTAATATTACAAACGTAGCAATTTTATTGGCTCTCTTCATTTCAGCAAATGAAGCGATTATATTAAATAAAAAGCTTTTTAACCTTATCTCTTTCTTTTTTGGGTTAGTGTTGGTTTTCAATGTTCAAAAATCTCTTTATAAGACCATTGCGATTGTTCGTCAGTTTGATTTGGCATTTTTCTCTACACCAAAGGATGTCTTGGACTATATCAATTCTTACGACGAAGGGGAGCGTCAGGCTAATTTGGAACAGAGTTTTCGGATTTTATTCCAATTAAATCAGTATGTCTTGCCAGGTCTCTACTTTCTGATTGATCTCTTTTCTTTACTGACAGGAGAGATTCAGTTACTAGCCTTCTTGCTTGTCGGAGCAATCCATATTTATATCAATGTGATGCAGTTACCTATGGTGAAACGTTATTTCAAATAAAGGAGTTTCTATGATTCGTGTTGAAAATGTAAGCAAAAGTTTTGGGAGCAAAAAAAGCTCTTCACCAGATTTCTTTTGAGATTAAGGAGGGTGAAATCTTTGGTTTTCTTGGACCTTCTGGCTCAGGTAAAACAACCATGATCAATGTCTTAACAGGTCAGTTGGCTGCAGATCAAGGTAAAACAATTTTGTTAGGTAAGAATTCTCAAGATTTAACCTCAAATGATTTGGAACAAATCGGTATTGTTAGTGATGGCAGTGGTTTTTATGAAAAGATGAGTCTTTACAAAAATCTTCTCATCTACGCTAAGTTATATGGCCTCAAGTCAGATAGAGTAAATCAGGTGCTCCAACAGGTTGGATTGGCAGATGCTAAAGATATTATCGCAGAAAAACTGTCTACAGGAATGAAACGAAGAATGTTCTTAGCTCGTGCCCTTCTTAATGCTCCTAAGATCCTCTTTCTAGATGAGCCAACCAGTGGGCTAGACCCTACAACATCTAAGATGATTCATACCCTACTTCAAGAATTAAAGCAAGCTGGGACAACTATCTTTCTGACCACGCATGATATGAATGAAGCAACTTTGCTTTGTGATCGCTTATCTCTTTTAAATAAGGGAAATTTAATAGAGTATGGAAGTCCACAAGAGATTATTCAAAAATACCATGTGGATAAGAAGTACGTGTAGGTTATAAAGATGGAAGAGAACAAATAGTTCTGTTTGAAGAATTGCCACATTTAGACACGACAGATTTGATGGTTGTTCACTCTTGTGAACCAACTTTAGAAGAGATCTTTATCAGATTAACAGGAGAAAAGTTAGATGTTTAGAAAATTAAATGCCCTACTATGGTTAAGATTACAAGTTCTTATTAGCAATTCAACTTTGTTAGCAACTTTATTGATGCCTTTTTGGTATTGCTGTTTTATTAAATGAATTTTTAAAATAAGAATGGAGAAGTGAGCCTATTTTTTTACTATCTGCTAGCTTGACGATGGTCTTGAGCATGGGAAGTGGTTACATGGTATCGATTATGATGGCAGAAGATAAGGAAAAAAAGAAATCTCAAATCACTTATTCTAAGTGGTGTGACAGCAACAGAATATACTTTCAGTATGCTCGTTCTTCCTATTTTGATAATGTTACTTGCTATGATTGTACTTCCCATCTATCTTAAAGTAAACGTATCTGGTTATTTATTTTGCCTATGCTATCTATTTGCTTCTAGCAACTATTTGTATTATTTTTTTCTCAACCTTCTAATCGGTGCAGTATCAGATACTCAATCTAAAGCGCAAGTCTATAGTATCTTTCCTATGTTAATTGTCTCTTTTTACCCACGATTGCTTCTCAAAAATAATACGGTTCAAAAAAACTGTTGGACTATTCTTTTATCGGTCCTTTTGTAGGTCTATTAAAAAGAAGGTGGAGGAGAATTGTCTCTGGGAAATCTTGGTCTTTTTATTGTCATGGGTCCTTGTTCTAGGCCTAGCATGTCTCTTTGTATTGAAAAAAATAGTTATAAAGGTAAATAGGAGAACATTATGAAAAACACTTAAAAAAATATTGGTTGGTATAGTCTTACTTT
>BNJU01003521.1_pt1 | contig 50947 bp, 49 predicted proteins | sample 8539281 | NCBI WGS metagenome assembly BNJU01 (sample SAMD00202456, study PRJDB9452) | human saliva metagenome | isolation source: human saliva | place: Japan | reverse complement strand
TATTCTTTTGCTTGTATTTTTATCCAACATATCTGCAGGTCTTACGCTCCATATTGCCATTCTGCAGCCTTAATTATCATCTGTATGATATGAACTTATTAAGCTCATTTAATAAAATCTCCTTTCATTTTGGCAAACTATGGCAGTTCTTAGTTACGTCAAAAGTTGTAGCTTTTACCAAGATGTTGCACTCAGAGATTAGTCAAATAAGAATATTTGGTCCATAGCTAATCGCGGTTGCAATGGCTTTAAATACTACTATAATCACCGAAGATAGTGAGATTTGCACAGGGCTTTCAACAAAAAATTCGTCTGGGAACACTAAAGTCCCTAATCCGACAAAACATTTTGTAATAAGGTGTTAAAATCTGTTTTACTTTATGAGATGAATAATGAAGTTTGTGCTTTAAAACAACCGGACTGCCTTAATAAAAAGAATTAATACTTAAATATAAAATGGATTTGAATCAATTAACAATCCAAATCCATTTTATATACTAAATTTATTTTCCTAAAATATCTTCACTCTCTTACTTCCATATCTCCTGCGTCAAGCCCTTTAAATTCATACCTTCTTTTATCCCACTCTTCGTATGTGATTATTTTCATAAATTCTTCTTTCAAACTCATAATACTTACCTCTATAAATTTTTTTATATGATATTTTTTTAATCAATACCATTATAGTAATTCTTTCTCTAAATCAAAGTCCAACCCAATTTTATCTAAACTTATTTCTCTGACACTAAGTTCTGTTCTTAAAATATCTAACACTTCGTAGTATGCCAATGCTCTTCCATCCTTAAAACCGTCTTCTCTATCGTCCTTTGATTCTTCGACTGCTTCTCTCGCTCTTTCTACTATTCTTCCCACAATATAGGATATTCCATCAATACCTATGTTATCTGCCATATTCACCTCACTCAAATATCTTTAACAGCTTCTCAATAGTGTCCGTGCATTCTGCATATAGAAAAGTTTCCTCTTCAGCCGAAATTCTCTCGTAATTCCGAAAATAAATTCTGTTTTTATCATTTTTAAGTAAAAAAATTTTCATTATGATATACTACACTCCGTAAGAATTCCTTTACCACAATATTGTCATCCCTCTCGACGATTTCAAACATATCAGGATGATACAAATAATCGTCACCTGAATCATATATAATTCTATACCAACCACGTTCTATAGATATTACATTATAAACCTTATTATTTGTTAATACCAAAAAAATGTTTTTACCAAGCCATTTAACCTTCATTTCTTTATTAAGATCATCCTTTATTTACAAAGCTCACAATCAGGTATATAACCTACCTCCATCTCCTTTTTTTCGGATCTTCTCCTCTTTAGGCTTAGGGTATACTTCTGTAAATATTCCTTTTTCGTATCCAATACTATGTGGTAACTTTGGATATAAACTGTCTAAATGGTCTATAATATCTCTGTCTCTAAAAATTTAGACTTTTAAATTCCTCTCTCCTTGCATCCCACTCCTCATATGTAGTTATTTTCATAAATTCTTCTTTTTAAACTCATAACACAGCTCCTTAAATCAATTTCTCGCTTTGACGGACATATACCTCAAATTTATCATCAACTTAAATTCATTCTGACTTTTTACATCCATTATATCATCTATTCATAGACTTTCAAACAATGCTTCCTTAACCTTCAGCTCGTTCTTTGCTTTGATTACATTTAATAAAAAAATGTATTACTACAGTAATAAGGCTATACAGCTCTACCACATTGATTGTACATGATTCTAAATAATTAAAACTTCACATAACAAAAAAGACACCTATATCAAGTGTCTCTAAACTTCCATTTTTATAGGAAAGTAAGTCGGAGTTGCACCGGCCTTTTCCCCGTAGGGCTGTATACCTCCTATACGATTACCTTCCGTTCATATTGTCACATATCTCCGGGAATTTATCAATTAGCCTACACCTAACTCAATTTAGCATGATACCGGATAATTCATTTAAAAGTTGTATTCACATCAGTTTATGTGATTAAATTTCAATCTTCATATATGCCTCTAGCTGCCAATTCTGCGTATCTCCTATCGCTTTCATCCGTATACTCTACAAATCACTTGGTACCGAGTTTCTTAATAAAATCTCTCCATTCCGGAAGCACATCTAAAGGTAAATTCATATACTTTGAATACAGTATTGTTTCTTCCTCTCTATACCATTTTGGCTCTTCTCTAATTTATACTTCTCCTCCTTAATAATAAATCAAAAAACGGATTAAAACTGTTCTGACAACCAACAGAGGTCTTTATTGCTATAAATAGTTATATTTCCTCTATTGATTTTATTTCAGATTCGTCTAACTCTATTCCTTCTCGTGCAGCTCTGTTTGAAATTATTCCGATGCTGTCAAGATATGGTTCTTCATTTTCTTCTGCTGTACAAAACATATCAACATAACCGACTATGATCTCACCGTAGTTGGTCTCAACCCTTACATATTTAAACAAATACTTTTCTAAATCCATTCGTTCCTCCCGGCCGGAACTTCATGAGTTCTCTTCTTTGAATAGCAAATCTATTTGTCCCTTCTTGTTATTATAGCCTATGTTATTTTTCATTTCAATTTATTGGAATAGCCCTATGAGGGATTGTCTTATTATCGCTCTGGGCAAGTGACCAGTTCAAGCCGTTCTCAAGCTTAGCATTAGTAGAGTTGAGAGCTGTTTGTAGCCTGTTTTGTCTTAATATATGAGATATCTGCAACGCTCACGGTATTTCTCTTTCATGAAATAATGGTATCATCACCACCGTTATTCTTTGCATCTCTTACTACCTAATAAGGTACCTTTGCGCCTATATCCTCAAAGCCTATTGCGCCCTCTCCGAGCACATATGGTGCCCTGTTAAGGTGCTTTAAAACTTATTTCTATTAAGGCTTGCTTATATCGCAAAGGTTCCTTTCTTAAACTCTTCAAGTATCTTTAGCTCTCCAAGCTCTCTTAATCTATCTTCTACTTTTTGAGGCCTCTCATTTAACTTAATACATACAAGGTTCTCAGAAATAAGCGTTCTTATTTCATCTTCATTTTTTCCATCTTTTATCCAATCACCAGGAATATATATCATAATAGTACCCCCATTTTTTGCATTACACACGCCAAAATATCACTATGTATCATATGTTGATTACCCGAAAGTGTCCAAAAACCTTTTTCTATTGCTGATTTTAATTCAACCTTTATCAGTGACCTATATTGTTTGTATCCCACCATGTTTTCAAATATCACATCAAGCAAATCGTCTTCATTTTGAGTTATATATGAGTTGTATTGAGAATAATAACCTATTGGCAAAACAACTTTACGCATGTCTGAATAAAGTTACAACCACTTTGCCACAACTCCATTCTGCCTATCCCATTCAAGTCCGTTAGCGGATAAATGGAAGGATTCATGGAAAGCCGTTTTAATTCTATAGTTCATAGAGATAGTATCATTTGAATTTAGCACATACTCGTCAAAATATACATTACTTTGCGTAGTCTTGTTCACTAAATAGCATCTTGTATGGCATTTAGTCTGATAGGGATATATTAAATTAGAATACCTTTACTCTCTTACCTGTTTTTTCATCTATTTTGTAGAAATAATCCTTTACTATCCCTTTTTCGTATCCACTGATATCTGCTGTTGGATACAGCTCATTCAGGTGCTTTCTTACCTCTGTGTCGCTGGCATCAAGCCCTTTAAATTCACGCCTTCTTTTATCCCACTCTTCATATGTGGTTATCTTCATAAACTCTTCTTTTAAGCTCATAGTATGACTCCTTCCAGTAGTTCTCTTGCTTTATCAGACAATGCTTCTCCTAACATGTACTTTCTGAAGGCCTCAGAAATAGTCTCAGGCATAACCTCTGTTTTTATCGAGCCGTCAAAATTTAATGCCTCTTCTGGTTTCAATACATACAACCTTGATTGATACTCACTTTCAAATGCGCTTCCACTCAAACAAACACATCCCAATCATTTCCTACACTGTCTTGGTAAACTGTTTTCATTATATCACTTATATCAAGTCCCGCAACTAGCGATTCCTTGTATTCTTTCACTTTCTTTGGGTCCATCATATATCTTTCAATCAAATGACCATATTCGTGGAATACATCCTCTTTTTCTGCTCCTATACCTACTTTAATCACTTTGTTGTCAATGTCACAAGCACTTCCATCGCACCCAAATTCAAATGTTATATCTTTAAATGTATCTTTAACTTTATCGGGTAAATCACTAATTGCTCTAGCTACAATTCCTTGATCATCTAATTTCTGCCTTCCACTTATGCTTGAACCTTTCGCAACCTTAAACTTATAACCGGGTACATCTATACTATCAGTCCTTGTGGAGTCATCCTTTACAAACTCTTTCTTCCACACCTTATAAGTTATATTGCCGTCATTATGCCAACTCCTTTTCAAGCGTTGTAATTATACACTCAACTCTTTTTTCGCCTAGCCTTTTATTCCAAGCAAAATTCCACTGATTTTAGATATATCTATCTATACCCAACACAGACTTTGCTCCATCTGTATAGCCCTACCTAAGTATACGGCAAAAAAGAAAGTAGTTATAAAGGCTGAGATACTTGATCGCATACTCGATATATATTTTACTGATAGAGAAAAATGCTTTCTATACATCATATATGGCTGTGGCCTAAGACGTGAAGAAGCACTTGCCCTTACAAAAGATGATATAGACTTTGATACATCAGAAATAAGCGTATCTAAAGCTTTATGCTTTGACGGAAACAATGCCTACATAAAAGAGCCTAAGTCACAAAGAGGTTACAGGCGTGTGCCTATGCTGGAATTCTTAAAAGAATTCTTGCGAGCCTACATGCAGGTATCCGGATATAATCTTATTACCAAGCAAGACGGCAGTATAATTACCAAAAGTAGCTATGTAAAAATGTGAAAATCAATACAGAGTAAGATAGATAATTTTTTTGGCTTCGGAACATCAAAGAACCTCACAGCGCACTCTTTTAGGCACAACTACTGTACAAGACTATGCTATCAAATACCTCTGATCAGCACAAAGATGATTGCAAAATTACTTGGAGATGATGAGAAAATGGTTATTGATGTGTACAGTCATATACTTTAAGAAAATGAAGATTGTCAGTCTGCAATTGCCAATATTTTTGATTAAATCTATGCGACAAAATTGCGACATTAGGAAATTTGCGACACGTTTGCGACATAAAATTGTCGTAAATTTTAGTCAAATCAATGTACTACAATAAATTAAAAAAATGGCTCAAAGCCTTGTAAATCAAAGCTTTGAGCCTTTTCACACTGATGAGACACCCGGGACTCGAACCCGGGACAACTTGATTAAAAGTCAAGTGCTCTACCACCTGAGCTAGTATCCCATAAAAGAATAAATGCCTTGAACCGGAATCGAACCAGTGACACGAGGATTTTCAGTCCTCTGCTCTACCAACTGAGCTATCAAGGCATAATTGCGGGGACAGGATTTGAACCTGCGACCTCCGGGTTATGAGCCCGACGAGCTTCCAGACTGCTCTACCCCGCGACAACAATATTCAGAATAAAACTCACTCTTAAAAAGAGTGACTGAATAGTGGGGGAAGGTGGATTCGAACCACCGAAAGCAGTGCTAGCAGATTTACAGTCTGTCCCCTTTGGCCTCTCGGGAATTCCCCCATAACTTTATTAAGTTCTTTACTTTTACTCCTAAGAGTAAAAGCCGATAATCGGACTCGAACCGATAACCTGCTGATTACAAATCAGCTGCTCTGCCAATTGAGCCATATCGGCATGTGCAATATATTATCATAAAAGTAATATATTGTCAATACCATCTTTCAAAGAAAGATAAATGGGACCTACAGGGCTCGAACCTGTGACCCTCTGCTTGTAAGGCAGATGCTCTCCCAGCTGAGCTAAGATCCCATATTTAAACTTAAAGGCTGGAATTCTTTAAGTAACGACCCGAATCGGACTCGAACCGACGACCTCCGCCGTGACAGGGCGGCGCTCTAACCAACTGAGCCATCGGGCCATGTAAAGGTATGTACCTTCAAAACTGCCTACCAAATTCCGAGTATTATAAATTTCTATCCTTCTTGGTTAAACCCTCGACCTATTAGTAACCATCAACTTAATACATTACTGTACTTGCATCTTGGCCCTATCTACCTCGTAGTCTTCAAGGGGTCTTACTGTTTTCACATGAGATATCCCATCTTGAGGGGGGCTTCACGCTTAGATGCCTTCAGCGTTTATCCCTTCCCGACATAGCTACCCTGCCATGGAGTTACTCTCCAACAGGTACACCAGCGGTCAGTCCGTCCCGGTCCTCTCGTACTAAGGACGGCTCCTCTCAAATATCTTACGCCCACGCCGGATAGGGACCGAACTGTCTCACGACGTTCTGAACCCAGCTCGCGTACCGCTTTAATGGGCGAACAGCCCAACCCTTGGGACCTGCTACAGCCCCAGGATGCGATGAGCCGACATCGAGGTGCCAAACCACTCCGTCGATGTGAACTCTTGGGAGTGATAAGCCTGTTATCCCCAGGGTAGCTTTTATCCGTTGAGCGATGGCAATCCCACTTTATGCCACCGGATCACTAAGTCCTACTTTTCGTACCTGCTCCACCCGTCGGTGTCGCAGTCAAGCTCCCTTCTGCCTTTGCACTCTTTGAATGGTTTCCGACCATTCTGAGGGAACCTTCGAGCGCCTCCGATACTCTTTCGGAGGCGACCGCCCTAGATCAAACTCCCGTCTGGCATTGTCCCCGGCGGATAACGGCCTGCAGGTTAGAAATCCAGCAATACAGGGGTGGTATCCCAACGGCGACTCTGCATAAACTGGCGTCCATGCTTCTGTGTCTCCCACCTATCCTGTACGAGTATTACCGAATCCCAGTACCAAACTGGAGTAAAGCTCCATGGGGTCTTTCCGTCCTGGCGCAGGTAACCAGCATCTTCACTGGTACTTCAATTTCACGGGTGCATTGTTGAGACAGCGCTCAAATCATTACGCCTTTCGTGCGGGTCGGAACTTACCCGACAAGGAATTTCGCTACCTTAGGACCGTTATAGTTACGGCCGCCGTTTACCGGGGCTTCAATTCAAAGCTTCGTTTCCTGACTTCTCCTCTTAACCTTCCGGCACCGGGCAGGCGTCAGCCCATATACTTCACCTTGCGGTTTCGCATAGACCTGTGTTTTTGCTAAACAGTTGCTTGAGCCTTTTTTCTGCGACCACTGTTTCCAGTGGCACCCCTTCTCCCGAAGTTACGGGGTCATTTTGCCGAGTTCCTTAACAATGCTTCTCCCGCCGGCCTTAGGATTCTCTCCTCATCTACCTGTGTCGGTTTGCGGTACGGGTACATATAACACAATAGCGGCTTTTCTTGACGGCTCCCTAACCGACTTCCCTACTAATTTTCGGTACGCATCACGCATTCCCCTTGTATGGTGGTTTTTCCTCCCATACAGGTACTTCGCTTGCCCCGGTTTTTGTCCTCCCGGGTTCGGTTTTAGTCTCCGTGTCCCCACAGTTCTGATTATATGTAGTACAGGAATCTGTACCTGTTATCCATCGACTACGTCTTTCGACCTTGCCTTAGGCCCCGACTTACCCTGAGTAGATCAGCTTTACTCAGGAAACCTTAGATATTCGGCCAAGAGGATTCTCACCTCTTTCTCGCTACTCATTCCGGCATTCTCTCTTCTTATTACTCCACCATTCCTTTCGGTATGGCTTCTACGCCTCTAAGAATGCTCCTCTACCAATGTATTACTACATTCCCAGGCTTCGGTGTTGTGTTTAGCCCGGACATTTTTCGGCGCAGGACCTCTCGACTAGTGAGCTGTTACGCACTCTTTTTAATGTATGGCTGCTTCTAAGCCAACATCCTAGCTGTCTTCGAAATCCCACATCCTTTTCCACTTAACACACACTTTGGGACCTTAGCCGTAGGTCTGGGCTCTTTCCCTTTTGACTACCCAACTTATCTCGTGTAGTCTGACTCCCGTCAATCATCTAGCCGGCATTCGGGTTTGATATCTCTTGGTAGGCTTTGACGCCCCCGCAAAAATTCAGTGCTCTACCTCCGGTGAGACTAATAACGAGGCTAGTCCTAAAAACTATTTCGAGGAGAACCAGCTATCTCCGGGTTCGATTGGAATTTCTCCCTATCCACACCTCATCGCCACCCTTTTCAACGGATGTGCGTTCGGTCCTCCATTCACTTTTACGCGAACTTCAACCTGGACATGGATAGATCACCCGGTTTCGGGTCTACACATACAGACTTAATCGCCCTATTAAGACTTGGTTTCCCTTCGGCTCCGTATCTTTAATACTTAACCTCGCCTGTACATGTAACTCGCCGGACCGTTCTACAAAAAGTACGCGGTTCACCTTTCGGTGTTCCACAGTTTGTAAACATAGGGTTTCAGGTTCTTTTTCACTCCCCTCCCGGGGTTCTTTTCACCTTTCCTTCACAGTACTATACGCTATCGGTCACTGACTAGTATTTAGCCTTGGGGGGTGGTCCCCCCTGCTTCCCTCAAGGTTTCTCGTGTCTCGTGGTACTCCGGATACCGCTGGATTCAATATATTTTTCCCTTACACGGCTCTCACGCTCTTTGGCCCGCTTTTTCCAAAAACGGTTCAGGTAATATATCTTACTCGTATTGCAGTCCTCTACCCCGTAGTGCACGCACCACGGTTTTGGGCTCTTACGATTTCGCTCGCCGCTACTTTCGCAATCACTGTTGTTTTCTTTTCCTCCGGCTACTTAGATGTTTCAGTTCACCGGGTTCCCCTCTGTACGTTATGTATTGGCGTACAGATACTTGGAGTTTATCCAAGTGGGTTTCCCCATTCAGACATCTGCGGATCACTGAATATGTGCTTCTCCCCGCAGCTTTTTCGCAGCTTGTCACGTCTTTCTTCGGCTGTCGGTGCCTAGGCATCCACCCTACGCTCTTTATGTTTAACCTCTTAAATCATATAGATTTAGTGTTTTTGTATGACACTAGCGTGTATCATACACTATGTTTAAAAATTTATTTTTGTTATTTAAAATATTAACCTTTCGATTAATATCCTCGGATGTCTAATTATAAAATATTTATATAATTTCTCGTTTGGTATGCAGTTTTTCAAGGTACATATTAGTTAAAGCTATGCTTTAACAATGGAGATGGAGATTCGAACTCTTGACCCCCTGCTTGCAAGGCAGGTGCTCTCCCAACTGAGCTACACCCCCATAAACTGGCATCCACCTACTCTCCCATACCGTCTCCAGTATAGTACCATCGGCCGACTAGGTCTTAACCATCGTGTTCGGAATGGGAACGGGTGTGTCCCCTAGACGCATCGACACCAATAATGTTTAATTTTAGTACCATTAATTTAGTACTAAACAGTACTCACAACCCCTACTAAAGCCTTTAATGATGTTCTATCATACTCACTTCGTTCGTATGAAGAACTACTTTTTCACTAGAATTCAAACTTCGCCTTCGGCTCGTTTTCATTAAGTGAAAAATGTATAGAAAGGAGGTGATCCAGCCGCACCTTCCGATACGGCTACCTTGTTACGACTTCACCCCAGTTATCCTCCCTGCCTTCGGCAGCTCCTTCCTTACGGTTAGGTCACTGACTTCGGGCATTGATGACTCCCATGGTGTGACGGGCGGTGTGTACAAGACCCGGGAACGTATTCACCGCAGCATTCTGATCTGCGATTACTAGCGATTCCAGCTTCATATAGTCGAGTTGCAGACTACAATCCGAACTGAGACGTTATTTTTGTGATTTGCTTGGCCTCGCGGCTTCGCTTCACTTTGTTTACGCCATTGTAGCACGTGTGAGCCCAAATCATAAGGGGCATGATGATTTGACGTCATCCCCACCTTCCTCCGGATTATCTCCGGCTGTCTCGTCAGAGTGCCCATCTTACTGCTGGCTACTGACGACAAGGGTTGCGCTCGTTGCGGGACTTAACCCAACATCTCACGACACGAGCTGACGACAACCATGCACCACCTGTATCCCTTGTCCCGAAAGACTAACTTCATTATAAAGCTATTCAAGAGTATGTCAAGATTTGGTAAGGTTCTTCGCGTTGCTTCGAATTAAACCACATGCTCCACCGCTTGTGCGGGTCCCCGTCAATTCCTTTTGAGTTTCATTCTTGCGAACGTACTCCCCAGGTGGAATACTTAATGCGTTTGCTTGCGGCACCGAAGAGTTTACCTCCCCGACACCAAGTATTCATCGTTTACTGCGTGGACTACCAGGGTATCTAATCCTGTTTGCTCCCCACGCCTTCGAGCCTCAACGTCAGTTGTCGTCCAGTAAGCCGCCTTCGCCTCCGGTGTTCCTCCTAATATCTACGCATTTCACCGCTACACTAGGAATTCCGCTTACCCCTCCGACACTCAAGCCAAACAGTTTCCAAAAGCAATTCATGGGTTGAGCCCATGCATTTCACTTCAGACTTGCTTCGCCGTCTGCGCTCCTTTACACCCAGTAAATCCGGATAACGCTTGCCCCCTACGTATTACCGCGGCTGCTGGCACGTAGTTAGCCGGGGCTTCTTAGTCAGGTACCGTCATTTTCTTCCCTGCTGATAGAGCTTTACATACCGAAATACTTCTTCACTCACGCGGCGTCGCTGGATCAGGGTTTCCCCCATTGTCCAATATTCCCCACTGCTGCCTCCCGTAGGAGTTTGGGCCGTGTCTCAGTCCCAATGTGGCCGTTCACCCTCTCAGGCCGGCTACCGATCGTCGCCTTGGTGAGCCTCTACCTCACCAACAAGCTAATCGGACGCGGATCCATCTTATACCTATAAATATTTTACCCCTGCACCATGCGGTGCTGTGGTCTTATGCGGTCTTAGCGGAAATTTCTCTCCGTTATCCCCCTGTATAAGGCAGGTTATCCACGCGTTACTCACCCGTCCGCCACTAAGTCTACCAAAATTCCGTCCGAAAACTTCCTTTTAGCAGCTTCGTTCGACTTGCATGTGTTAAGCACGCCGCCAGCGTTCATCCTGAGCCAGGATCAAACTCTCATATAAAAGTTTAATCTAGCCTGTCGCTAGCTTGCATCTGTTTTCACAGATCTACTGTTTTTTAAAGGTTTTAAATTCTGTTCGAATCTAAACGTTGTTTTTCTGAAATCTCATTATATTTCTAAAGGTAACACCATTGCCTCACTTCGCTCGGCAAGGTGCACTATTTTTCTAAATTCAAGCTTCGCTACGCTTGCTTTCATTAAGAAAAATATGCGAAATATGTGAATTTTCAGGGTTGTGTGTACTGTTTAATCTTAAATTATCATGGTTCATTGCTTCGCTGTCTCAAACAGCTTTGCTATTATATCAAGTTCAATTCAGCTTGTCAAGAAGTTTTTATTCTTTTTAAAACTTTTTGAACTCTCGCTCTCTTCGAGCAACTCAGACATCTTATCATATCTGTTCTTTCTTGTCAACAACTTTTTTAAGTTATTTACAAGAAACGGAGAAAGAGGGATTTGAACCCTCGCGCCGGTTGCCCGACCTACACCCTTAGCAGGGGCGCCTCTTCGGCCTCTTGAGTATTTCTCCTTGATTGCTTTCGCAATGCTTACACATTATACAAGAATAACTCTAATCTTGTCAATAACTTTTTCAAAGTTTTTTAACACATTTTTGACAAATCAGGAAACTACATATTTTTGGCAAAATCAATCCTGTGATTTATACTCTTAGCAAGTTCTGTCAAACTCTTTAAATTATCTGTTTTACATACGAATAATACATAACTGTCGCTGTCTATATCAATACCTGCTATACAGTATCCGTCTTTCATCCATCTATCATCCAACTCTTTACACCAAGACGAAATATCCCCTTCATCATCAAGCATACTGTCATCTACAACAAGATTATTCTCATTTGCCAATTCTTCTATACTTGATAAGAATTCATCTTTTTCTTCTTTCCAGTCAAGCTCTATTGCTATCCCGCTCTCAAGCAGCTCATCCACTACGGCAATCCAAACAAAGGTATCTATAGCATCTCTGTCTGTAATACCCCTATCCTCATACCTATCCGCATTATCTTTAAAGTACTCTCTCGGATAACAAAAACATCTGTCCATATTTTGTAAAAAATCTTCATTGTCCGATATGGTCTTTACAAGTTCTTTGTAGACCTCCACATTAGCTATCTTGACATCAGCACTGTCAAATACAACTCCCCAACCGGAATAATCAGGAACTATATCATCCCTCATCAGAAGTTGAATCATATCCATTACCTTATCTTGCCAAACCCTTCCTTGCCATAAATAATAATGTTATCACTGTCATTAACATCCGATGTACTTACTTCAAAATGATAATTATCATCACCTTCATCCCTACATATCTGTACGAAATTCAAACTTCTGTTATTTACATCTACCTTCTTTGCCGGTGTCAAGACAATAAAATATATCTTACCGTTTCTTATAGAATCTAACAGTTTTTCAACATCTTCTACTGTACATCCACCCTTTTCTACTCCGTCAATATCAAGCTTCCAATCAGACTTTCTCTTGTTAAAGATATTAAACAACATACTCTAATCTCCATCTTAATCATACTGTATACAAAAATTCTAAGGAAATGTAAAAACACTTCCTTAGAAAATAAATTTATTTAACGCACTCGTACCGATATGTAAATCACAAGTTCAAAACCTATTTTATTATAAAAACATTACTCGTGTACATGTAAAAGCTCATGTGCCCTATGTGAAAGAGGTTTATGGAAATACTCGTCATACAGTGCAATAATATCTTTGTTCTCATGTGAGTATCTTATCTCGGAGTTCTCATCCAGGAAGTAAAGCTTCTTTCCTCTGTTAAATGCAAGCTCATAGCCATCCTTTACAGGTTGTCCGCCACCGCCTACGCAGCCTCCCGGACATGCCATTACTTCGACAAAGTCATACTTTGCTTCGCCGCGTTCAATCTTGTTAATCAATTTTCTGGTGTTACCGAGTCCGCTCACCACAGCAATATTAAGTTCTATATCATCTATCTTAAATTTAGCTTCCACCGTTCCGTCATTCTCCTGGAATGCCTTACTTCTTACAGGCTTGAATGCGTCCGCAGGCGGATTCTCCTTCTTTATAATGCTGTAAGCGGTTCTTAGTGCCGCCTCCATTACTCCTCCTGTAGCACCGAATATTACTCCGGCTCCCGAATAATCGCCCATCGGTCTGTCGGCTACTACATCCTCAAGACTCTTCGGATCTATATGAGAAGCTCTTATCATACGAGTAAGTTCTCTTGTAGTAAGTGCTATATCAACATCGTGACCTGCATACTCTCCATGGAAAAGCTCCATCTCTCTTTCACCTTTCTTGGCTACACAAGGCATGATGGAAACGGATACCATATTTTCAGGATTCACTCCGATCTTCTCGGCAAAATAAGACTTCATTACCGCTCCGAACATCTGCTGCGGAGACTTTGCCGTAGAAAGTGACTTTGCCATTCTCGGGAACTGTGATTTTGCAAATCTTACCCAACCCGGACAGCAGGAAGTAAACATAGGTCTATCGCCGATAAGTCCGTTGGTATATCTGTGTACAAACTCATTTGCCTCTTCCATAATAGTAAGGTCTGCCGAGAATGATGTATCAAATACATAGTCTGCACCCATTTTTTTCAATGCATCTACAATCTTTCCAACTGTAGCGTCCTTGTCTTTCAGACCGAACACTTCACCCCAAGCCGTTCTGACAGCCGGTGCAATCTGAACTACAACAGTCTTTTCAGGGTCTGCAATTGCATCCCAGAACTTGGAAGTATCATCTCTTTCGCTCAATGCACCTACAGGACAATGAGTAATACACTGACCGCAAAGTGAGCAGTCGGCTTCCTCAATCTTCTTATATCCTGTTACATTGACGGTAGTTCTGGCACCCGTTCCGTGTAAATCCCATACACTGAGCGTCTGCATCTTGTCACAAACCTGTATACATCTCATACATTTAATACATTTTGATGAATCTCTTATAAGCGGGAAATTCTTATTCCACGGCTGTTTCTCAAGTTCAACGGCAAAAGGTATCTCAAGTATATTTAGGTCATTGGCTACTTTTTGAAGCGAACAGTTGCCGCTCTTAGCACATATTACACATCTGTTATCATGCTGTGAAAGTATAAGCTCTACAGTCTTTCTTCTGTCTCTGATTACTTTCTTACTGTTTGTAAAGATTTCCATACCTTCTTCGCATACATTATTACAGGAAGTTATAAGCTTATCCTTACCCTTTAATTCAACAACACATACTCTGCACGCCGCTATCTCATTCAAACCTTTTAAGAAACATAATTTCGGAATCTCTATATTTATCCCTGCCGCTGCTTCCATAATTGTAGTATTTTCTTTTACGGAAACAGGTATATTATCAATAGTTAAGTTTACCATATACTCTCCCTACCTCCTTTGAAAATACCGAAGCCGAAGTGGTCACATCTTAAGCATCTGCCTGCCTCTTGCTTCGCCTCTTTTTCAGTCATGCAATTTTCAACACCTTCAAAATCAAGAACTCTTTCACAAGCTTCTCTTTCTGTAAGCTCTACTCTACCGCAAGGGCTCTTGTCTTCAAGACTTGCCTCAGGAATTTCCACATCCACACTTATCTGGTGGTGATAACCTAAGTACTCGTCGATGTTTGCAGCTACCACCTTAGCCGCACCTATAGCCTTGATAACTGTGGCAGGTCCGCTGGCACAATCTCCTCCGGCAAATACTCCCGGCATATCCTTGAACGCACCTGTAGAATCTGTGATAATTTTTCCGTTAGATACAGGGATTCCCGCATCTTCAAAATGCTTCGTCTCTATATTTTGTCCTATTGCAACTACCAAAATATCACACGGAATATATACATCCTCTTCACCTGTAGCCTTAACGCTTGCTCTGCCGTCCTTTATAGCTGAAATCATCTGAGGCTTAACATATATACCCTTTATATGGTTGTTCTCATCCACATCTATTGAAGACGGTGCCATAAGGGTTCTAAGTTCAATACCCTCTGCAACCGCAGCTTCCACCTCTGTAGGTAGTGCGGTCATATCTGCAACCCTTCTTCTATAGGCAATGCTTACCTTTTTTGCACCCATTCTCTTTGCGGTTCTTACCGCATCCATAGATACATTTCCGCCGCCTATTACACATACATTCTTGCCTGTCAAATCTTTTATGATGTTCTTACCTACATCACGCAAAAACTCTACAGCCGAAACAACTCCGACGGCATCCTCATGCTCAAGTCCAAGCTTCTTATCTGTACTTGCACCTATAGTTATAAGTACCGCATCATAGGCATTTCTTAAATCATTGATGGAGATATCTTCACCTATTTTAAGACCGTGTTTTATTTTTACACCTGTCTTTAATATTGCTCTTATATCCTCATCCAACCTGTCCTTAGGCAATCTGTAGTTCGGTATACCGTATCTTAACATACCGCCAAGCTCAGGAAGCATCTCATATACTGTAGTCTGATGTCCCATCAGCTGTAAAAAGTATGCCGCACTGAGTCCGCCCGGTCCACCACCGAGTATCGCAACTTTTTTGCCTGTAGACGGAGCACATTTCGGAGGATCCACCTCACCTGCAAAATCTGCCGCAACTCTCTTAAGTCCGCGAATATTTATAGAGTCATCCACCATATTTCTTCTGCATCTGGCCTCACAAGGATGTTCACATATGAATCCGCAAGTAGTAGGGAAAGGATTATCTTTCCTTATCAATCTTACAGAGTCTGCATATCTGCCTTCTTTTATAAGGGCAATATATCCCGGTATATCTACCTGTGCAGGACACAAGTTTACACAAGGTACAGGCTGATTGTATGAGCATGTACATCTGCCGTGTGCTATATGTTCTATATAGTCATCTCTGTATCCTATAATACCCTTATACACCATATTGGCCGCTTCATAGCCTATGGCGCAATCTGCCGATTCCATAATGCTTAGGGCGGTCTTTTCCATTAACTTAAGGGAAGCCATGCTGCCCTTGCCGTCAAGCACATTCTCAATCAACTTCTCAAGTTGTCCTAAGCCGATTCTACATGGAACACATTTGCCACATGTTTGAGCGTGAGCCAGCTCAAGGAAAGCTCTTGACATATCCACCGGACAAAGTCCCGGAGGAGATGCCTCAATTCTTCTTTCCAAGTTTGTATAGCTCCTCCATTACAATTCTTGCTCTACTTGGGGAGACTATCTCTAATCTACTCATATCCTCTTACTCCTGGAATTATTTACCTCACGGTATATATATGTTTATCTTACATATATTATTATTTTATTTCATGAAATAATAACAGCACATATCTTTGTAAATTTTTGATACGAACTCTTTACCCTCATTATATACTTTTTTTAACAAATTTTGTAATACTTTTCTGAAAAGTCTTTTATTTAACAAGTATGTTTGTTGTTAACTACTTCTTTATACCAATAATTGCACAAAAAGGACATCGCTGCAATCCTATTCATCTGCAGCAATGTCGCTTTATTACATCATAATCTTAGTATATTTATAACCTTTTCTCATTATTGAAGCTATTATCTTTTGCTTTTTTTCCGGCTCATCCATCTCAAAGTAATGCTTTTTCTCCAAGAGTTTTATGATCATAGGTGATTCATCTATGTCCGCTTCCTCAAGGGCATTATCTATAATTTCTTTATTGATGCCTTTTTTTCCATCAATTTATATTTCAAATTCAGCTTGCTGTATTTGTCTTTATATGTGGATACATAGCGCTCTGCATATCTTTCATCATTTATATATCCGAATTTCTTAGCCTTTTCTATAGCTTCCTTGACGGCTTCTTCAGGATAAAACGAAAGCCTCAGCTTCTTTATAAGGTCATTCTCCGACTTGAACGACCTTTCCAGTATATGTAAAAGTCTCGCAAAGGCTCTTTTTTTTAGGGTAGGGTAGATAGTTACATAATATTCTTCCTCATCTATCTCCCTACCGACTTCAATATCCAATCTTCTCATCTCACCCTTATACAGGGCAAAACTTTCATTGTCATCAAATATAATCCTGCTCTTTTTAGTGTTTATCGGAATAATCTCTCTTACAATCAATCTTCTTCCTCTAGTACCACTCCGTTTGCATTCTCTTCTTCTATAGGTGAGCCGTCAAACTCTTCATCTTCCTCTCCGTCTATCGGATCGTACTCTATAAGTTTTTCACCGTTTTCAGATGCAAGCTTGAACTTCTCTCTTATCTGTGCTTCTACCTTCTCACATATATCAGGATTGTCCAAGAGAAATTTCTTTGCATTCTCTCTGCCTTGTCCGATCTTGTTACCCTCATAAGAATACCATGCACCGCCCTTTTCTATAACATCGCTTGCAACTCCAAGGTCAAGTATCTCTCCGGCCTTGGATATACCCAGTCCGTACATGATATCAAACTCGGCCTCTTTAAAAGGAGGTGCCACCTTATTCTTTACTACCTTTATTCTGGTCTTTGTACCTATAAGCTCTCCGCCTTGCTTTATCTGCTCGACTTTTCTTACATCAAGTCTTACAGAGGCATAGAACTTCAATGCTCTACCGCCTGTAGTGGTCTCAGGACTTCCGAACATAACTCCTATCTTATCTCTAAGCTGGTTGATAAAGATAACTATACAGTTACTCTTACTTACTATACCTGTAAGCTTTCTAAGTCCCTGACTCATAAGTCTTGCCTGCAAGCCCATATGTGAGTCACCCATATCGCCTTCTATCTCACCCTTAGGTACAAGAGCCGCTACCGAGTCAACTATTATAATATCAATGGCTCCCGATCTTACCATTGTCTCTGTAATCTCAAGTGCCTGTTCACCGTTGTCAGGCTGTGATACATATAACTCATTTATATTGACACCTATCCTCTCGGCATATGCAGGATCAAGTGCATGCTCGGCATCAATAAACGCCGCAATACCGTCAAGTTTCTGTGCTTCCGCAACCATATGAAGAGCTACCGTAGTCTTACCTGATGACTCGGGACCGTATACTTCTATTATTCTGCCCTTTGGAATACCGCCTACTCCAAGTGCTATATCAAGTCCGAGTGAACCTGTAGGAATAGTCTCCACATTCATGTGAATATTACCATCTCCAAGCTTCATCACCGAACCCTTACCGTATGCTTTCTCTATCTGTGTCAGAGCGGACTCAAGCGCCGCCTGCTTCTCACTATGTTCCGTTACCTGTTTTACTTGTTGTGTTGCTTTGGAATTTTTATCCTTTTTCATAACAACCTCCATCGAATGTATGTTCTCTTTTATTGTATACGCTTATATGATTTTTGTCAACATATGAAAAAATAGAAATCTTTGCCGTGTAACACCATCTTATCACAAAAAAAGCAGGTTTGCACCCTGCTTTTACTTATCCTTATTATTGGCATTTGTCTCGCCTTCTCCTACACCTTCTGTGGACTCCTTCATAAATAAAACCTTAGGAGTCAAAACAATCAAAATAAGATCCATCCAAAGACTGTAGTTCCTTATATAGTGTAAGTCAAGTTTTAACTTATCGTATGGAGTGGTATTGTACTTTCCATGCACCTGTGCATATCCTGTAAGTCCCGCCTTCATCTTCAGTCTCATAGCAAACTCAGGTAAATCCTCCATATACTCTGCGGCGATTTCAGGTCTCTCAGGTCTTGGACCGACCAGACTCATCTCGCCCTTTATTATATTAAATAACTGCGGCAACTCATCAAGTCTTGTAGCTCTAAGTATCTTACCTACATCGGTTATCCTGTTGTCACCTTCACCTGCAAGCCTTGCCACTCCGTCTTTTTCCGCATCCACTCTCATAGTTCTGAACTTATATATCTTAAAAAGTTTACCGTCTATTGTGAGTCTTGTCTGCGTGTAAAAAATCGGTCCTCTGTCTGCCAGATGTATTGCAGCTCCGAACATCACAAATAACGGAGATGTAAGCATTATTCCGATCAAACTTACTACAATGTCTATAAATCTCTTTACCGCCATCTGATCTATCTGCAATCCCTCATTCTTTGAGAGAAGTATCGGTGTATCAAACAGGTTCAGATTGGTAGATGATCTTACCAAAATATCACTTATCTTCGGTATCATATATACTCTGATGCTTGAGTCATAGCACTTTTTTAGGATGAGGTTTCTGTCATGTGAAGGTACATCACCTACGACAATGCCTTCAAATTCTTTGGCCTTTTCCATTATCTTATCAATGCCCTCATCAATGCTTATGGACCCTCCGATAACATACTTGTCATCTCTGGCACCTATCTTTTCCATTATGGAAAATACCGGCCTCACTCCGTATACTACCAGTAATCTTCTCGGCGGAAAGAGTACACCGTATATCCATTGAAATAAAAAAACCCAAATACAAACTATTATCCCGTCTACAACGGTCAACAGTATAAAAGAGACCCGGTGAATGAAACCGCTTATCAATCAGGGCCAATATAAAGTATCCTATCGTATTCACTATAAACAGTGAAAGTATATGTGAATAAATTATATTTCCTCTTTTCAGGTAACCTATTTTGAGTCCGCCGTAGGTCTGCAAAAAGAATACCAAAAGCACACCGTACAGTGCGGAAAGCAGCCAGATTCCTCTTCTCCAGAATCTTTCTTCTATTATATTGTTGAGATACAGTTGCCAAAGCAGCCAATAAAGTCCCACTTCAATAAGCAATATAACGGCAGCCGAGCCGAATTTTAAAATACGCTTATACTGTTCTTTTCTATTCATATATCCTCCGGTTGGGATGTAAAATAGATATGCAAATTTATATGGTAAAGCCTTATGTCGGACTAAAACTTATATTCACATACTCTGCCATCATTGTAACATATTTTTTATATTTATGTATTAAAATTTACATAATATCACACTGTCGACTTAAGCAGTGACTCCAGCTCATCATACTTTTCAACGTGATTCACCTTATCTCTGAGTGCTGAAGAGCCCTTCATACCATGTGTATACCACGCTACATGCTTTCTCATCTTTCTGACAGCCATAATTTCATCATCGTATTCCATCTGTAGTCTACAATGCCTTAAAATCATATCAACTATCTCTTTTGCAGTAGGTTTTTCAGGCGTATCTCCGTTCAAATACGCTCTTATCTCTCTGAAAATCCAAGGATTTCCTCTCGCCGCTCTTGCAATCATTATCCCGTCACAGCCTGTATACTCATACATTCTCTTTGCACTTTCGCCGTCTGTTACATCACCGTTACCTATTACAGGTATACTAAGTGCCGACTTTACATCTCTTATAATATTCCAATCAGCCTTACCTGAGTAATATTGCTCTCTGGTTCTTCCGTGTACTGCAACGGCGCTTACACCTGCACCTTCCGCTATCTTTGCAATCTCAACCGCATTGATATTATCTTCATTGAAACCTCTTCTTATCTTCAATGTCACAGGCTTTTTTACACTCTTTACCAGCTTTGACAATATCTCTTCCACAAGCTTAGGATTTTTCATCAGTGCGGAGCCTTCACCGTTATTGACTATCTTCGGTACCGGACAGCCCATATTGAAATCGAATATATCAAAATCTCTGTCTTCTATACTTGCCGCCATCTCGGCTATTATATCAGGGTCCGAACCGAAAAGTTGCAATGCTATAGGATGTTCAGCCTTATCTATTTTCATAAGCGGCTCTGTATTTTTATTTTTAAAATATATCGCCTTTGCGCTTACCATCTCCGTCACAAGCAGTGAAGCGCCCATTTCCTTACATAAATGACGAAATGGCAAGTCGCTTACACCTGCCATTGGTCCAAGGCACAATCCGCCCTCTATATTTATGTTTCCGATTTTAAAGTTCTTAAGCATTTTCATTATTCTTTCTAAAAATAAATAATTTTGAAAAAACATAGTTGAGTATGACTACAAGCACACTTGCAATAACCTTTGCAACCAGCCAATATCCCTTTAATATATCTACCCCTACAAACATAATAACCGTTTCCAAAAGCCATGTGGATAATCTCGATACAACGAATGTTATCAGCTCCCTCAGTACAAGCTCATTCTGAAAGCTTTTGCTTTTAAATACCCATATTTTATTGGTTATAAAAGCAAACATAACCGACAATATCCATCCAACTGTATTACTTACAAGGTTTTATCCAATGAAATTTTTGTATAACAAATATAATATACTGCAAAATTTACTGCTGTAGTCAGCACACCGAATATAAGATAGAGCAGGACGCCTTCATATTTTTTTATATAAAATATCAGCCTGTCAATCATTGCCGTCCACATTTTCTCCTAAAAATACCACTTTATAAAATAGCTCAAGCTGTGACAAAAGCTCTTCTTTTTTTCTTTGATAAGAACTTATCCTCAGTCCGCTTTCAATATCGTCAAAGTAGAAATCTCCGTCATCCACTCTCACACAAAAATTCAAATTACCGAACTTGTCAAACTCCAAAGTGAGTATGCCTCCCGCCTCTTCGGCAAAAGACACACACATTATCTTCAGTTCATCTTTTATCTCATCCGGTAATCGTTTGAATTTTTCGTTGAAATAATACTTCTGAACATATGAACTTGCGCCGCAAAGAACGATTGAATCACTCTTTGTTAAATCGAATTCATATCCGTTTATCATTTCAGGCATATTATCTTACCAAAAGCTTGCATATTCTGAACTGGTCTTCCGATATGTCCTTCTTCATTGCCAATGCTTCCTGGATATCAAAATCTACAAAATCACCGTTTTTGTAAGCTACAAGTCTGTTTGACTTTCCTGCCAACAAAAGCTCTACAGCCTTGGCACCCATAATTGAAGCGTATACTCTGTCCATACATGTAGGAGCTCCACCTCTTTGCATATATCCAAGTATTGTAGCTCTTGTCTCTATTCCTGTAGCGGCCTCAATTCTCTTTGCCATAGAAACGGAATGTCCGATTCCCTCGGCGTTTATTATGATATGATGCTTTTTACCGCGCTTTCTGTTCTCAATAATCCTGTCTATAAGTGCCTGCTCATTGCCATCATATCTCTCAGGCAACAATATATCCTCCGCACCGTTTGCAAATCCGCACCAAAGTGCGATATAACCTGCATTTCTTCCCATTACTTCTATTATAGAACATCTCTCATGTGATGTAGATGTATCTCTTACCTTGTCGATAGCCTCCATAGCTGTATTCACTGCCGTATCAAAGCCTATTGTATAGTCTGTACAAGCTATATCAAGGTCGATAGTTCCCGGAATACCTATTGTATTGATTCCGAGTGCGGAAAGCTTTCCCGCTCCTTTGAATGAACCGTCACCGCCGATAACCACTACGCCGTCAATACCGTGCTTTTTACAGATTTCAGCACCTTTCTTTTGTCCTTCAGCTGTTGTGAACTCTTGGCATCTTGCAGTATAAAGGATTGTACCTCCTCTGTGGATTATCTCAGATACACTTGTACTTTCCATATCCACTATCTCTTCCTGTAAAAGACCTGCATATCCTCTCATGATTCCTTTTACATTTATTCCATTGTGAATTGCTGTTCTAACAACTGCTCTAATAGCCGCATTCATTCCCCGGCGCGTCTCCACCACTTGTTAATACACCTATAGTCTTTATTGCCATATATTTCCTCCTATCAAAACGGACAAACTCTATGCTTCCGGCTACTTATTTGATTCAACAACAAATAAATCGCCTCCAAATATCTACATTATTTTATATTAATGGAAAAATTTTTTCAATAGTATTGTTATAAAATCAACAAACACTAAACGCAAAGAGCATTATCAAAAAAATCTCCTTTGATTCCTTGATAATGCTCTTTTATCACCTGCTGCTTCGAATGCCATTCACAAACGTTACCGAAGTAGCCGGCTCCGCGGCGGCTATCTCACGGCACATGAAAGGTCTTCCTTAGTGCTGCTACATTCCTGTCCTGACACGGTTCGAAAGTTTCCATTGCGTGGGGACCCCCACTTCAACACCACTTGCTCCAGACTGCTAAACAAATGTACACCCTAGAGCAGGCATCACCCCTACTAAAGCGGATTGTAGGTACAGGACACCGCTATCTCCCCGGCTGTGCGTCTTTAAGTATACTTGTATTTATCCATATTTGTCAAATGATTTTTAAAAATCAATACCACACTTGCTTTTAAGACGGCAGACTGTACATCTGCTTATTTCTTTTTATCTTTCCCTCGGCAACCAATCTCTTAAGCCATATATTCATTTGACCTTTTTGAATATTACACTTTTGCGCAATATCATTTGCATCCATCTCTCCTACTATGCTTTGTACAAGAGACTCTTTCACTACATCATATAAGTCGATAATAGTATCTTCTTTTATATTTTCTTTAATCTCATCTTTTCCCGTTGTGAACATATCTATCTGCCTGTAAGCTTCAATATCTTTTTGAGGAGACAAATTTATGGTGTCCAAAATAGTTTGTTCTGAAATGACATAAGGTATGGCTCCTTTACTTATCAGCTCTTTATTTCCTTTTTTTACACAACCGCTCCATACAAACAGATTAGTCCATGAATTATTTATATTTTCTACAGCTCCTGTCCATGTTCCGCCTTTTCCGAAGTCTGAACTTACAACAAATGCTCCATGTGCCGCCGCATAAATAAATTTATTTCTGTTCATCGCCCTTCCTACAGAAAAACCTGTGTCAGGATTTACATCTGAAAACAGTAAAATTCTTTTATTTAAAATATTTTGAATTACATCTTTGTTCCTGATTTTTTTGCTCAGTGAATCTCCTATAAATGATACAACATATCCGCCTTCATCTATTGCGGCCTTTTCCGATATACTGTCTACCCCCTTTGCACCGCCTGAATAGATAATAAGCTTTTCTTTTGTGGCTTTTTTTGCCAAATCTTTTGCAAATAGCATTCCGGCATCGTCCACATCTCTTGACCCGACTATTGCAATTCCGATCTTTCCGGCCAATGTAATATCCCCTGCATAAAACAGCACCGGCGGCATCTTTTCTCTGAGTTTTCTTTTCAGGTATTTCGGATAATCGCTGTCAAATTGTGTCACAATATATATACCCTTATTCTCAAGCTCCTGTAACTTAAGCGCTATGCTAAAACCCCTGCCTGTTAAAAGCTTTATTTGCTCTTTTTGTTTTTCCGATATCGGCAGTTTTTTGGTAAATTCACTTTTCAATAAGTCGGCAATCTTATAGCCCATATCATTTACAGTCTTACCAAGCCCGTTCCACTCTTTTAATGTCAACGGCTTGTATTCACCTTCTATCCCTAAATTGGTACAAAGCAGTATTGCCGCCATTGCACTGTCTGAATATATCATATCTTAATTATCACCTCTTCCGGCCGTATTTGCCAACGCAAACGGGTATATATCTCCACTGCCCATTTCTCTCATCTTCATGGCACATACAGTAAAGGTCCACCTTGAATCCACCATATCATCTACAAGAAGAATATTTTCTTTCTTGACCTGAATGATTCCAAATGAATCATTTGCATTTTTATATTGTCCGTCACTGTTCTCAAATTTCTTTTGTTCCTCTGCATTAAACTTCTTTATTCCTTCAAAATATCCTATACCAAGTCTATCGGCAAGCCTTTTCGCAAAATCCGGCACCAATTGTGGATGTCTTTTTGAGGTTACAGGTGTTATCCACTCTATATTATTATTTTTTATAAATTCCGACAATATTTTTACACTTGCATCTACAAGCTCATCTGAAAAATAGCCGTCCAAATACTTTCCCTTTTGTACCGCCATGCCATATCCCGCATCGGCATAATTGCTTAGAACTATACCGCCTTTAAATTGAAATTCCGATTCAATCTTTGTTTTATCCGGAAATTGTTTTCTAGGCTCAATAACTCCAAACTTACTTTTTATAAATTGCTGTGCCCTTTGTACCGTTTCGGCACCAACCGTTTCATCAAAAAGTAAACCTCTGCAATTAGAACATTTTCCACATACTTTTGCGTTTACATCATCTAATTTTTCTGCAATGTACTTCATATAGCAGCCTTTTTGCTTTGTAAATTCATCCATATCCTGCATTTCTTTATACCTTATTGCAGTGATACCTTCGCTTCGCTCCAAATCAGGCTCCCACTTTTTTGCCGACTTATAATAGCCCTTTTTTCTGTTAACATATTCAGTATAAATATCATCACCGACGTTTAAATACTTTAAAGTCTTCTCTACTCTATTTGCTCTTATATTTAAAGCACCTTTGATTTCACTTATAGACTTACCCTGATTATCTGTTATAAAATCTACAACGATATTCATATCTTTTTCTGTAGGAAAAGCTGAATTGATAAAATATTGATTTATATGCTCATCTTCTTCTCCGCACAGCAATACAGCATATGCAAGTTCTATTCCTCTGCCTGCTCTACCTATCTGCTGATAATAAGATACAATATTCGCAGGACGCTGAAAATGAATTACAAACCCGATATCAGGCTTATCATACCCCATTCCGAAAGCTACTGTGGCCACCAAAACCTTTATTTCATTCTTCTGAAACTTTTCAAGTGTAATTGCTTTACCTTCCTTACTGATATCTGCATAATACTTCTCACTTTTTATATTATTTTCATTAAGCCAATCCGTTACCAAATCACAATCCGCCTTTGTTAAGCAATATACCACTCCACTTCCCGGCATTTTTTCAATATTTTCAGCCAACCATGCCAATCTGTCCTCTTTTTTTCTGCAATTTTATAACTTGTAATCAAAACTTTCCCTTATAAGTTCCCTCTGCTTATTACCAAATTTTCTCCAAGCTGTGCAACTATATCATTGACCACTCTGTCATTTGCTGTGGCTGTAGTGGCAAGTACCGGAACATTACTCGGCAGCAATTGTAATATTTTTACAATTCTTCTGTAATCAGGTCTGAAATCGTGTCCCCAATCCGATATACAATGTGCCTCATCTACAACAAATAAATTCACTCTGTTTTTGATTTTATCCAAACAGTCTTTAACAAAATCCGCATTTGCCAATCTCTCCGGAGATATAATCAAAGCGTCTACAGTATTGTTGTCACATATATCACTTATTATATTATCCCATTCATCCTTATTATCAGAGTTAATTGTCTTGACATTGATTCCCAGTTTTTTTGCTGAATCTATCTGATTGTTCATCAAAGCTAAGAGCGGACTGATAATCAATGTAATACCGTCTTTTTTCTTTTCCTTTAAAAGCTTTGTAGCAAGAAAATATACTAAACTTTTGCCCCATCCGGTCTTTTGCACTACCAATGTTCTTTTTCCGTTGACAACCGCCTCTATTGCCTCTTTTTGTCCCTCTCTAAACTTTGCATTTTCGCCGTAGCTTTCCCTTAAAATCTCATAAACTCTATCCATCTACAAACTCCTTAAAATATAATAAACAACTACTACAGTTTATTATATACAATTCCCCTAAAACAGCTCCTTCTTCATCCTCTCAAACATCTCCACCGCAAACTCCATCCTGTCTTCCGTAGAGATTTTTTCTCTGTCTCTGTACTCCCAGTTCAGTACTTTATCATACTTTACCGTGAGGCTTTTGCCGAAGGACTTTAGGAAATTATCCAAGTTATCCATATTCAACTGCTTATTTTCTCGCATTGTCCACTTTATCTGCAACTTGTTCACAATTACATCGGTGATAAACATAGAACTTGCAAGTGCCTTTATCCTTGCAACATATAAAAGATTGCCGACAGGCCTTTGGCATCTCTCCGAATCTGTCTATCAACTCGTCCTGCATATCCGAAAAATCCTCCTCGGTTTTTACAAGAGCGATCTTTTTATATATCTCAAGCTTAGTCTCTTCATTGTCGATATAGTCGCTTGGAATATAGGCGCTGTCATCAATCTCAACACTTGCCTCCACTTCCTCCTCTACAGGCTTGCCGGTCTTTAATGCGGTGACTGCCGTATTTAGGAGTTTTACATACAAATCATATCCGACCTCTTCCATATGCCCGTGTTGTGTCACTCCAAGTACATTGCCTGCACCTCTTATCTCAAGATCTCTCATAGCAATCTTTATTCCGGAACCCAGTTCCGTAAACTCTCTGATTGCCTTAAGTCTCTTTGACGCTTCCTCCGATAAAAGCTTGTTCCTTGTATACATAAGAAAAGCATAAGCACTTCTTTTGCTCCTGCCCACTCTGCCTCGAAGCTGATAAAGCTGTGAAAGACCCAGCCTGTCAGCATCGTGGACTATTATAGTATTGGCATTGGGCACATCAAGACCTGTCTCCACTATGGTGGTGGTGACAAGCACATCCACGTCACCGTTTATAAAGTCAACCATCTTGGCTTCAAGTTCTCTCTCATTCATCCTGCCGTGCACATACTCAACATCAATATCAGGCAATAAAGCCCTTACATGTGCCGCCACTTCCTCTATATTGTTGACTCTGTTATAAAGATAATAAACCTGACCGCCTCTGGCCACCTCTCTTCTTATAGCCTCCTTAACAGTCTCATCATGGTACTCCATTACATAGGTCTGTATAGGCTTTCTGTCTACAGGCGGTTCCTCAAGCACAGATAAATCCCTGATACCTGAAAGCGACATATGCAAAGTTCTCGGTATAGGTGTAGCTGTAAGAGTCAGAACATTTACATTCTCACAAAGTTGCTTAAGCTTCTCCTTATGCTTTACTCCGAATCGCTGCTCCTCATCCACTATCACAAGTCCGAGCTTTTTAGGTACAACATCCTTTGACAAAAGTCTGTGAGTACCTATCACTATATCCACAAGCCCCTTGTTAAGATCCTCGATAGTCTTTGTCTGTTCCTTTTTGGTATTGAACCTTGATAAGAGTGCAATCTTTACAGGGAAATCCTTCATTCTCTGCACAAAAGTATTGTAATGCTGCCTTGCCAAAATAGTGGTAGGCACAAGGTATAATACCTGATAGCCCTCCTGTATTACCTTAAAAGCTGTCCTCAGTGCAATCTCGGTCTTACCGTAGCCCACATCACCACATACAAGTCTGTCCATTATCTTTCCGGTCTCAAGGTCTCTCTTTGCATCTTCAATAGCCTTTAACTGATCATAGGTCTCCTCATACTCAAACATCTCCTCGAACTCTCTTTGCCAAAGTGTGTCCTCACCGTATACCACTCCCTTGCCGTTTAATCTGCTTGCATACAAAGTCACAAGTTCCTTGGCCATTTCCTCGACTTCAGTCTTTACCTTGTTTTTGGTTTTTGACCACTCCACTCCGCCAAGCTTATTTAACTTAGGTTTCTTTATCTCGGCTCCGCCATATTTTTGGATTCTGTTAAGCTTTGAAACCGGCACAAAGCAGTTGTCACCGCCCTGATACTCTATCTTTACATAGTCCTTTATAATGCCGTCTCTTTCTATCTTTTCTATACCTTTGTAGACTCCCAGTCCATGGTCCTCATGTACGACATAATCTCCTATATAAAAGCTCGCTTAGAGAGTTACTCTGTCTCCCTCATACTCTTTGTTTCTTCTTTTTTTCTTCTTTTTGTCCTTAAAAAATATCGCTTTCGGAAATCACTGCAAAGTTGAGCGCAGGTACTCAAAACCTGAATGTATATTTCCGACAAATATCGCTATCTGACCCGGCGCAATGTTCCGTCAGAATTTTCCTCAGCAAAAAGCGTCAAGCGCATAGTCGTTTACAAAGCTGTCACAAAAGTCTCTTCGCTCTGGTCTTTGATGCACAGATAAGTGCAACCTTTGTTTTATCCGACTTGTATCTTTTAAGATTGTCCACAAGATTTGTAAAGTCCTCATGATATACACCGCTCATTCTTGAAAAAGACGGAATAAACAGACTTCACCTCAAGTTCTTTTTATTCTGTTATCAAGCCCTGTAAGCGCGATGGCGGGAGACTTATTCAAAAGTGGAATACCTCCTTTTGCACTGAATATATCAGGGGATATCCTCCTTATTATACTGACCCGATTCTATTCTGCCTGCCGCACTCTGATTGTATTCCTCCTCAGTCCTTATGGCCTTGTCCATCGTCCTTGCAGGCTCGTCAATATATATCAAAAGTATTTTTTTATAATCAAAAATATCTGAGAAAAAGATTCTTCTCCTCCGATTTCTCTTTCCTTTGCGGATAGATATTCACATACTCAAGTTCCTCTATAGACCTCTGACTTGCAGGGTCGAAGCTCTTCATAGCATCTATCTCGTCATCCCACAACTCTATTCTTACAGGATTTTCCTCAGTCAGAGGGAAAATATCCAGTATTCCGCCTCTTATTGAAAACTGTCCCGGATTGTCGGTCTCAAAGCTTCTCTCATATCCTATATCCGTAAGCTTTTTTGACATTTCTTCCAAGTCAATTTTGTCTTCTTTTTTTATCTCAAGTGTAGCCTTACAAAACTTATTATAGTCCTCAAGCTTGTCCATAAGCGCATCGACGGTGGTAATCACCACACCGCTTTTATCTTCTCTAAGATGCTTCCACACCTCAACTCTTTTTGAAGTTATCTGCAAAGATCTTATATCCGCATTGAAAAAAAGCAAATCTCTGGCAGGGTAGAGATAGACATCGCCCAAAAAGCAGCCTATATCTTCATATAGCCTGCTCGCATTGTCCTCATCATATGTTACTACCAGTTTCCAAGACCTGTCATCCTTCATAAGCTCAGAAATCAAATGTGCCTTTCCGGGCTCAGACATATCGGTAACCTGTAAAGGGAAACTTATCTTTTTTTATACTTTCTTCCAAAGACTCGAAATCCGCCAGTTTCTTTAAGGGATTTTCAAATAAACTCATATACTTCCTTACTTAGTCTTTTTTACATTGTATTTGTTCATTGCCGTATCATACTGACCGTCCACCATCAGCTTTATAGCCTCTATCACATGTGATGCGGCTTCATCAAGCTTCTTTTTATCCTCAGCATTAAAATGCCCCAGCACATGGTCTGCAAGGTCCATTCTTGCAGGCTTTTCACCTACTCCCATCTTTACTCTCGGGAAATCCGATGTACCCATATGTGCAATCAAAGACTTGATGCCGTTGTGTCCTCCGGCACTTCCCTTTAACCTGATACGCAAATTTCCGGGTTCAAGATTTATATCGTCATACACCACTATTACATCCTTTGCCTCTATCTTGAAGTAGTCCATAAAGGCTCTGACGGACTCACCGCTGTTGTTCATATATGTCTGCGGCTCAAGCAGTATGGCTTTTTCATTTCCAATCCTTACCTTTGCAAACAGCCCCCCTTATATTTTCTCTCGGTTATATCCTCACCAAGCTCATATGCAAGCTTCTCAACCACATAAAAGCCTGCATTATGTCTGGTGTTTACATACTCTCTTCCCGGATTCCCCAATCCAACTATCAACTTCATTTTACTATCTTTTCTATTTTTAAAAAAATCAAACATCCAACTTATAAAGCTTTCCTGTGATATTGCCGTTTACTTTAATATCCTTATACTCACTTGGATACATTCTGCTTGACATCACATGCTTGCCGTCATTTACAAATACCTCTACGGAACTTGCATCAATCATAAGTCTGAGATTTTCTATCTTTTTTACTCTTATATATCTTGCGTCTCTGCCATATCCGTTTGCAATAAAAGACAGCTCAAAGTCACCTCTTAGCGCGTCAAAATCAAGCTTTAGAGTATCAAAAATTTCAATATCAAACTTATCGCCGAAATTTTCCATCTCAAGGTCAAAGGCTCTGTCATCACCTACACTGTAAGTCTTATTTCCCTCATCAAAATCAAAGCAATGCTTTCTGAGAGATTCATATTCCTTTACAGGCTTCATAATAAGAGTGTCGTTTTCAAAATCCCAACTCTCTGAATGTGCTCATACAGTGCTGATATCCGTACTCGACAGTCGGGTTCGTATACTTGGCATCAGGCATACCCATCCATCCGAGTAGAAGTCTTCTTCCATCATGTGTAAAGGTCTGCGGTGCATAAAAATCAAATCCCAAATCCGCTTCCTTATACTCCACAATATAGCCGTTTTTTCTGAAGTCACCGTCTATAATAAAATATCCGCATGAGTGGATATTTTGGAATTCATACTTTCCGCCCTCAAGCCCCTGCGGACATGCCATCAAAATCCACTGCCCGTTTATCTCAAACAGATCCGGACATTCCCACATATATCCGAACTTTGCCATAGTCTCAAAAGTCCTGATATGATTCCAGTTGTCCAAATCCTCAGACTCATATACAAGCACCTCACCCTTGTCCTCTTTTGTCCTTGCGCCGAGTACCATGTAATATTTACCCTCATACTCAAACACCTTAGGGTCTCTCACATGCAAAGTAAGCCCGTCCGGATAATCCTTATTAAACATTATCACATTCTTTGAATCCACACACTCGCCTTCTTTACTCACCGCATGGACCGTGTTATTTTCTCTGCCGGTATTTATATAGTCAAAGTCTCCCTTATGCTTTACATTGCCGGTATAGAAGATATGCATCATATCATCCTTTACCAATGCGGAACCCGAGTAGGCTCCGTTTTTATCAAACTCCTTATCCGGAGATAAAAACAAAGGCGCCTCTTCCCAATTTATCAAATCCTTTGATTTAAGATGTGCCCAGTACTTATTTCCGCCTACAGGTTCATAAGCGTACTGATAAAACACATGGTAGTATCCCTTAAAAAAGCAAAGCCCGTTAGGATCGTTCAACCATCCGCTCTTCGGTTCAATATGATATCTTTGTCTCCAATTGTTCATTTTTATTCCTATCTGTTACTGTTTGCCTGTCTGTTACTGATTTCAAGAAGCTTTGTTCTCATCTCGTTTTCTATGTTTCTAAGCTCGGCTTCCGCTTCTTTTCTCTTTTGTCTGCCCTCATCCTGTATCTTTATAACTTCATCAAAGGTAGATATCAAAGTCTTATTGGTATTTTTAAGTGTTTCAATATCTATTATACCGCGCTCCGATTCCTTTGCAGTCTCTATAGTGGCAGTCTTTAATGCATCCGCATTCCTCTTTAAAAGCTCGTTAGTCATATCGGATACAGCCTTTTGTGCCTTGGCGGCATCGTTTGAGTGCTTTAATCCGATAGCAATCACCATCTGATTCTTCCAAAGCGGAATAGTGTTTACAATGGTTGACTGTATCTTATCCGACATCATAGAGTCGTTGTTTTGTATAAGTCTTATCTGCGGTGCCATCTGAAGCGATACGGTCTTTGTAAGTTCAAGATCGTATATCTTCTTTTCAAAGCGGTTTATCATCTGTGAGAAATCCTTTGCCTTTTGTGTATCCTCAGGCAGACCGCTCTCGTCGGCCTTTTTTATAAGCTCAGGCAACTCCACATTGTTGGCTCTTTCAAGTCTTTTCTTTCCTGCCAGAATGTACATAGACAATTCCTTGTAGTAGTTCATATTTAACTCATACATCTTATCAAGCATCAGCACATCCTTCATAAGAGTCACCTGATGGTCCTCAAGCGCCTTTGCAATATTGTTGACATTGGTCTCCACCTTGTCATACTTTGCCTTAAGATTTGCCAGCTTATTGCTTGTTTTCTTAAAGAAACCGAAAAGCCCCTTTTCATCTTCCTCAGTTTCAAGTGAACGGATTTCACCGACCACTCCTGCAAGCATATCGCCTATCTCACCCAGGTCTTTTGTCTTTACTCTCTCAAGTGCGTTTTCAGAAAAGTCCGCAATCTTTTTTTGACTTCCCACACCATATGCAAGTATCGCCTGTGAATTGGATATATCTATCTTTGACGCAAACTCCTCCACCATCTTTTCTTCCTCAGGTGAGAGCTTGACTTCAGGTGTTTCATTTTTCTTCTCCTCTTTTATCTCAACAACTTCAGGCTTTACCTCAGGCATATCAAAGCTTAAGCTTGGAGCCTCTTTTAACATATCGTCAAGTGAGTTCATATCGTCTTTTTTTAAATCATTCTCATTCATATTCACACCTCATTATTTCATTTCATCTATAAGACCTTCCTTTGCCAACATTGTCTTAAGTAATGCGGCATCGGTATCGGCATCAAATGCAGTATCCTTATAAAGTCTGTTCTGGAATTCCATGCAGGCTTCATTTATAGAATCAATTGTCAATTCAATCTCTTTTTTAGTACTTAATATTTCATCATCCGGTGAAATCACATTGTCAAAATCGGAATAAGTCTTTATAAGCTTTATCGTGGTAGGCAGATAATATCTCATCAACTTATCAAGTTTCTTTAACTCGTCAGGCTCCTTTTCAACCCTGTCAAATATTGCAATAAGCACAGTCTCAAGCTTTGTAAGCTTGGATGACATAGGCTCCGATTTGATTCCCAAGATGCATCTCTTTGATAGAAAGTACATACTGTCTGCCTTCAGGTATAATACTTCCCTCGGATACATTCTTATCCTCTATTACCTGCTGACTTCTTCTCTGATCTTCAAGCGCCAAATACTCTTTATATACCTCATTACTTAACATAAAGCACTGACCGCTTGCATCTATATGTCCCTGCGGAAAATTCCTTCTCTCAATCAGCTTTCGTAAATTCTTCTCTACATTATCTCTGCTCTCGTTTGCAAACATTGCGATATCGTCTATATTCATATAAAGCTTGTCATTCATTATACGATAATATTTTTCAGCCTCGTCTACAAGCTTCAGATTTGATAGTGCCGGTATTGCAAGTAACGCTCCCACTGCAAAAAAAGGAGCCAATGCAACCATTATAATAAGCCATATCTTAAGAGAAAACGGAAGTACCGTCAAAGCCGTGACAAACATCGGTATAGCAAAAATTATCATTATCGGTATGCCGAAAAAATTCCTTATCAGCAAATCTCCTCTGCTCGCCTTTAAGTATGTCTTCTTTTTTTCTTTTACTTTTTTCGGAACCGTATTTACATTTACATTCTTATTGTATTGTATCGGATTACCGACTCGTCTTAATATATCCAAGGCCCTATTGGAAAACTCCCTGGCCTGATTAAAGGTATTATTTTCATCAAAAACATCTACAACATTATCTCTGATATTATTCCACTCTTTATTATCCTGCATACCCTGTCTCCTATTCTTAGTCTTCCCTTATTATCCCACATATTTTTTTATAGTTATCAATTAAGAATGTCATAATTTACAGCATTATACATATATATTTAAAATCAATTACTCTGTAAAATCTATTTTCTTGACACAGTGATATAAAGGTTTTATACAATCAAGTTAATACTTGTTTTTTTGGAGTGTGTATGAATATTTTTAGTTGTTGAAGATGAGGTCTTGCTTGCCTCATCCGTTAAAGAAATCTTGGAAGGACATGATGTGGTCTGTGCCTATGACGGATTGGAAGGACTGGAACTTGCAAAAAGCTCACATTTTGACCTGCTCATACTTGATATAATGCTGCCGAAACTGAACGGCTTTCAGGTAGCCAAAACACTTAGAGCTCAAAAAAACGGCGTGCCTATACTTATGCTGACAGCAAAATCGGATATACTTGACAGAGTGGAAGGGCTTGATTCAGGTGCCGACTACTATCTTACAAAGCCTTTTGACAGAAGGGAACTCTTGGCCTGTGTCAATGCACTTCTTCGCAGACAGGGGAAAGAAGTCAACCAGATAAGTTTCGGCGATACCGTACTTGACCTTGACTCAGGTGAACTTATCTCAGGTGAAAACTCTATCAGACTTTCCTCCAAAGAGTTTCAGATGATGAGACTTCTTTTAAAGGAAGGCAAGAACAATATCTCAAAGAACTTTTTCCTGGAAAAGATTTGGGGCTATGACAGTGACGCTACGGAAAACAATGTGGAAGTTTATATAGGTTTCCTAAGAAAAAAATTAAAAAGCCTCTCCTCGGATGTTTTAATAGTAGCAAGCAGAGGACTCGGATACCACTTGGAGAAATGTAAAGATGATTAAAAAATTACAAAGAAGACTTACCTTGCTTTTGTCATCCGTCAGTATATTTTTACTGCTGTTTTTACTTATCTTCCCTTTTCTCTTCAACAGATACACTTTATACAGCAGCCTCAAAACCGCCCTTACTACCGCCGTCAATTCACCGATGCATGACTACAATTCATCAGGTTCATACCCTGTTTTTATGATGCTTGTAAACTCCGACTCTGAAGTGATTGACAGCAACGGACCTGATTTTTTCTTGGATGCCGATACCAAGTCAAAAATAGCAAAAGACGCAATATCTAAGATAAATGATGATGAAAAACTTTTTTCTTCAATAAACGGAGGTAAGATTGCTTATCTTTGTAAAAAGGATACTCCGCCTGATAATTTTGAGGATAATGCAAATGATAAAGCGGTGACTTTAATGATTCAAACTTTAAAGATCTTGCACTGTATCGTATTGCAGTCACAGACTTTAGCAACGAGATAAAAAGCTTACAAAGACTTTCTGTTTTACTTACAGCTTTGTTCTTTATACTGTCTGCAATCATAATACTTTTTTCAAGATATTTTGTGAAAAAGAGTATTCGTCCGGTGAGTGATGCTATTATCTCACAGCGTCAGTTTATCTCGGATGCGTCACATGAGCTTAAGACTCCGCTGACAGTTATTATAAATAATATCGGCAATCTCAAAAATCTTCTGTCAAAAGAGAATTTCGGTACTCAAAGTATTGATCTGATTCAGAAAAATATTTACGGCATTGATGAGATGAGTACAAGAATGAAGCATCTGACAGAGGACCTTTTAAACCTCGGCAGGCTTGAAAACTGGCAGGACAGAAAAGAGCAGATGCAGCCTGTAGAACTTTCAAAGCTTACAGATAATGAATGTATGTATTTTGAACCTTTATTTTTCGAGGATTCAAAATCTCTCGATTACAATATAGCTGATAATATCTCCATACTCGGAGATGCCAAAAAGATAAAGGACCTTATCTCAATACTTTTGGAAAATGCCCTAAAGTACTCCGTATCTCATACAAGCCTTACACTCTGCAAGCAAAAAAATAATGTCATTCTCTCTGTGGAAAATGACATATCAAAAGAGCTTTCAAAAGAAGATATTCAAAATATATTCCAAAGATTTTACAGACTTGATGAATCCCACTCAAGTGACGGCTACGGTCTGGGACTTCCTATTGCAAAGGAAATAGTCGCCATGCACAAAGGTGAAATCAAGGTAAAGAGCGAGAATAAAAAGATATGCTTTAATGTGTATTTTCATTAAACATAAAGGAGGGGCGCTACCCCTCCGCTTTTATATTGGTCTTTATTGTCATCAGTATACCTGCAAGTATACAAAGCGCCAATCCTACTGTCAGATAAATTATCTCAAAGTTTGTACTTGTACCGTATATTTCAAGGACTCCTTTATATATTGAACCTACAGTAAGTGTTGCTATACCGCATTTTAATGACAGCTTAGCCATGTCGGGAATCTCTCTTTTTAGTATAAATCTGTTTAAAATACTTGGTACAAAAAGCCCTATAAAAGGTATCAAAAACGCATATATCATAAAGCCAGAATAGACTCCGTGTGAGAAATGCTCATACACTTGTGAGAAGATAAATACAAATGCCGAGATTCCAAGGTATATAAATGATTTCTTCATCAGCTTTCACCTCCTATATATACTATATCGCTGACAGCTCTTTCCTCACCCGAGCGTCCGCTTGTGGTAGGATTGTTTATAATCTCTCCCTTAAATACCATAGTGGAAGAACCGCCACCGTCCAAGTTGTAAGCATCCTTTACACCCAGTTCTTTCATAAAGCTTGCAAGTTCATAAAGGCTTAATCCTGCACTCTCACTTGTCCTTCCGTCAGATACCACAAATACATAGTGATTGTTTCCAAGGTATCCTATAGCGGTTCTAGGATTACTTGCCATTGCCATACCCACCTCGTCATTTTCGCCTACTGAAATCTCACCGTTATTTAAAAGCACCGGACCGAATGAAAACGTCTGTAACGCCCCGTCTTGTAAAAGCTCGCTTGCACTTGTCTCACTTTCCGAAACAAACTTAAACTCACCGTTTTTTTGTATTACCAAAGCGTCCCTGTTTCCTGAAGTATCACGGTAGAGCTTACCGTTTCTTATCACATATCCGCTCTGTCTTGCACCGTAGTAGTCACCGTTTATTGCCAAAACCGCATTATTGTTTGCCGCCATATCGGAAGTTGTATCTGTGATATTTCTTCCGTAGGTATTGTTCGCAAGAGCGGTCTTTAAATCTGAGGCATCCGATACAGTCACATCCGCCACATAAATATTGCTGTCGTACTCTCTGTACTGCTTTAATGTAATACTTGTTTTACTGTCCGAGTACTGACCTATCACTGTTCCGCCCTCAACAACACTTGCAGAAGTTTCCACTACAGTATCCGTATTTTCGGAAGCGGTCGTAATGCTGTCGGTTTCTATCGCAGTATACGTATTATTACCAAGCTTTGACTGTATTGCAGCTTCAACGCTTTCTTTTATACCTGAAGTGCTTGTAGTTTCCGCTATTGCATTTATCTCCACACTCTGCATAGGGTGCGGTATAACAAAAGTATCTAACATTGCATATGTACTGAATGAAAATAAAAGTACGCCGTACAGCACTCCAAGTCCTTTTTTACCGAATTTTTTCATATCTTACTCCATTCTTTTAAACAATCTGTGCCACCTTTTTGTTCTCTCTTGAGAATACAAGTTTTTTCTGTACCAAATATGATAATGTAAATAAAATAACCTCTGTAAGTATCTTGCAATAATTGCATTTATATGAAATGTTTCCACTATTCCACGAAGTATCAATGTATTCATCACAAATATAAATGCCGCCAACCCCAAATAACTGAAGTATTCCTTACTGCTTATCTTGCCGCTTTTGTCCTCTTCAAATACAAACTTCTTATTGATAAAGAAATTAAAGTGAAGTGATATAATTCTGGCAAAAGCATTTGAAAATAATATACTTCCGGACATTATCAAGCTGATACTGTATATCAAAAAATCTATTCCGAATGACAGCAGTGAACTTGTGCAAAACTTTATAATCTGACTGTATATCCTTATAGAGTCCTTCACCGTATCAAAGTGGCTCTCTTCATTGTCATTGATATAAATTGTTTCGATAGGATATTCTTTCATCTTGATACCTTCCTTAGCAAATTCAAGCAACATATTCATCTCGTACTCATATCTCTCACCTTTTATCTCCAAAAGATTAGGTATAAGACTTTTTTTGAACGCTCTCATACCTGTTTGAGTATCCTCTATATCCACTCCTGTAGAAAAATAGAATACCTTTTTTGTAATATAATTTCCTATCCTTGAGCGAAGAGGAGAGTCCTTTGACTGCTCCCTTGAACCAAGTATCAAAACATCCTCACTTATGGCGGCTTTTTCAAGCAAATATATCGCATCCTGTAGTGAATGTTGGCCGTCCGCATCTAATGTGATCACTGCAAAGTCACCTTCAATATTGTTCAGATATGAAAGCCCTTCTTTCAGTGCCGCACCTTTTCCCTGATTTATATAAAATCTTATAATCTTTGCATTACTGTTTTTTCCCAGTTGTGAAAAGAGGGGAAGATATTCTTCCCCTGAGCCGTCATCCACCACTACTACCTCTATTCCTCTCTTTTCCAAGGACTGTACAAAATATATCAAATTTTCATTTGGCTTATACGACGGTATTAGGGCGAATCTTCTCATTATTACTCCTTTCCTGATTTGTTCTCAATATTTTTATTATTCTTTTGTTTGTTCTTTTTATTCTTTGAGTCACCTTTATTTTTACTGTTTTGGTTGTCATCAATATGTGCCTGATCCGGCTTCTGGCCTCCCTGCGGCGGCTGACCCATTCCGCCCTGCTCTCTACCGTTTCCGTTCATCTGCGGCGGCTGACCCTGACGGTCTCCGTTACCTCCACCCTGTGGACCTCCGAAGTTTCCTCCTTGTGGTGGCTGACCCATTCCGCCCTGACTACCTCCAAAGTTTCCTCCCTGCGGTGGCTGGCCCATTCCGCCCTGCTCTCTACCGTTTCCGTTCATCTGTGGCGGCTGACCCATTCCGCCCTGCTCTCTACCGTTTCCGTCCATCTGCGGCGGCTGGCTTTGACGGTCTCCGTTATTTCCGCCCTGCGGGCCTCCGAAGTTTCCTCCTTGTGGTGGCATTGCCGGGCGATTATTGTCGTTTCCGTTCATCTGCGGTGGCTGACCTTGGCGGTCTCCGTTATCTCCGCCATGCTGACCTCCTAAGTTCCCTCCCTGTGGTGGCTGACCCATTCCGCCCTGACGGTTTCCGACAGTATTGGATCCGCTCTCCAATGTTACAGACTCCTTACTGTCACCGACACTTATATCATATTTCTTTCCGCTCTCAAGCTTATCACTGCTATAAAGTACCGCATTGTAGCTCTGAGTCTGATCTGCTGAAGAGAATATCTCATTACCCGATTCATCAGTAAGCTTAATAGTACTTCCCGGTGTAATATTACTGTCAAGATAATATATAATACTTGACTGAGTTGAACCGTTACCGCCTAAGCCCTCAAACATACCTGAGTTTCCGGTAGCAAGTATGCTTCCTCCTGTTATAGTGGCAGTTCCGTCATAGTCAACAGGTGCATTACCACCGTCAGAAGGACCGTCTATAAATATATTTCCTCCTGAGATATTCAGATCACCGTTTGAATCTATACCGTCACCGCCAGGTACCACCTTTAAGTTACCGCCTGAAATATTTATAGCGTAGCTTGCCTGCGATCCGTCCTCGGTATCACCTGCCGCATTCACGCCGTCATCGCTTGAATTGACTGTAATGTCTCCACCTTCAATATTTACAGTGATACCTTCAAGTCCCTCATTGAAGCTGAAACATTTATCTTTCCGTCTTTGACGGTAAGTGTATTGTCGGCATGCACCGCATCATCACCTGCGTTTATATTTATTTCACCGTTTTCTACAGTAACATCGCCCTTTGAGTGGAATGCATCCTCTACAGTAGTAACATCAAAAGTACCGTTCTTTACGACCAAAGTTTTCTTTCCGTTCAGTCCGTGGTGTGAAGCCGTAACGGAATAATTTCCACTCTCAACACTCAAGTTTGACTTACTGTGTATTCCGTCCTCATAGCCGCCTTCTACAGTCAGCTTACCGATTCCGCTAAGGTTTATATCGGCTTCACCATAGATGGCCGCATCATATGCTTCTTTTGAGCTTTCATTTGAACCGTTTTCATCCTCTGTATTGGCAGCTCTCTTATCACTTACCTTATTGTCCGTGCCGTCCGCCGATACGATATTTAATTTTCCTTTCTTTGCCACTATCGGAGCATCCTTGGAATATGAAATACTGAAATTGTTGAATGTAAAGTTTACATCACCGTCAGCATCCACGATTATCTGTCCCTCATCCAAAGTTCCGGTAAAATTATAATTGCCTGCTTTGCTTACGGTTATCACATTGCCTTCACTGCTTGCACCGTCTCCGTTTATACTGACAGTGTTATTGTCCACACTTATATTTGTAGTGTTCCCCTTAGTGTCCTTGTTGCTTACATTTGCACTTAGTGTAGCCGCATTGGCTCCTACATTGCTGCAAGCACCAAGGCTTAGCATAAGTCCCATTCCGGCAAGCGATAAAGCTATTGCCTTATTTTTTTTATTTATATTCTTCTTCATATGTATACCTCTTTTTTATTTTTTAAAGGTTTGTTTTCCTTTGATGCATTAAGGATACAATCTCAAGCTGAAATGAAACTTAAAAAACTCCGTTATTTTGTGAACAATTTGTGAAATCAAAAAAAGCCCTACAAACAAGTAAAACTTGAATGTAAGACTTTAATCAATCCGAAATATTATTCTATATTCACCTGGCAACTTCTTAAAGTATCAAGTGCGGCGTTATGCTTTTCAACCGTAACACCGGCACAGCAGGCGGAATCTACACTTATCTTTGTCTCAGGTAAAAACGCCTTCAAAAGCAGAGCATTGGAAACCACACATATATCTGTACAAAGTCCGACCAACTCTATTTCTATCTCTCCCTCTTTAGCTATCTCACTTATCTTTTTAGCAAGCTCCACACTTCCAAAAGTCGGCTTCTTAAATACATTCTCAGGATATATAAGCCCTGCTATCTCATTATTAAGCTCCCAACCCTCAGTATTTTCTATACAATGTGATACTGGAAGATTTTTACCCTCCTGAGTATCAAGATAGTTCTCTTTATGTGTATCCATAGTTGCAAACACATCACTCTTATCATATGTAAAGATTTTTTTCTTAACATCTTCTACTATGCCGACAGCTTCCTTAGTACCGAGACTTCCGTCAATAAAATCGTTTTGCATATCTATAACAATAAGTATCTTTCTCATATAGCCTCCTAAAAAACATTATGGGACTATTATATCACAATATCTTCAAACTTAAATTAGACTTATCGGTATCATATTGAGAATTTGTTGATAAATTGTTAAGATTTTGATATAATTGTCGTCAGTGATACTTCACAATTTTTTTATTTTTTTGGAGGAATTAAAAGTGAGAACATTTTTTTGACAATTCTTATTGTCATACTCGTTATATTACTTGCTGCCTTAGTTGCCCTCTATTTTTTCGGAAGAAAGATGGAGACAAAGCAGGTAGAGTCACAGGCAGCTATGGAAGCTGCCAAACAAACGGTTTCGATGCTTATTATAGATAAAAAGAAACTGAAAATAAAAGAATCAGGTCTGCCTAAGATCGTATATGAGCAGACGCCTTGGTATCTGAAATGGACGAAAGTCCCCATAGTAAAGGCCAAGGTAGGGCCAAGAATAATGACACTCATGGCTGATGAAAAAGTATTTGCCATGATACCTCTAAAGACAGAAGTAAAAGCTGTAGTAAGTGGTATCTATATCTCGGATATAAAGAGTGTCAAAGGCGGAAAACTGATAAAGCCTGAGCCTAAGAAAAAAGGCTTCTTTGCAAAACTGTTTAAAAAATAGTTTCTATAAAAAGGACTGTCACATCAAATGTGGCAGCCTTTTTTACAATGACAACAAAGACTTCAATCTGTCCATATATAAAGGCGCAAAGCTCTTCGGTATACATATTCTCACATTATTAAAGGCATATACTTTAACATCTTCACTTCTTGATATATCCGTATCCGCCGCTTCTATAATCTCATTACTCTTAACTTCACTTTCCCCGGCAGATAAAACCTCAACCCTTTTTAACTTATCAATTTCACCTGATGAATATATTATCACCTTAGGTTTTTTTAATACTTTGACATTATATTTTGAATAAATGTAATCTGTAAAATCTTTGCCTTCGGTTTTAAGTTTTTCCACAAAAAAAGCTTTATCACAAAAGTTTTACAGGATTGCAGGTGGAAACAGGAATCACTACAGTCAAAGCAGACTTTTTCATTATCTTCTATATAATAAAGTGAAACCTGCTGCCATCCATTTTTCATAATACAAATCTTCATATCCTATAAATGAAACCTTTTTTTATCTTTTACCTGCTCAGTAAATACATCCTTAACTTTATTAGAGTCACTTAAAGCACCTGCACTTAAATCTATATGATAATTCAGATATATGTCACATACCGGAAACTCCGTATCTCTAACAACTGCAAACTCATCAATTGTGGCTTCAAGATTTTTCATTGTTGCTCATATTAAAGACATTATCCTGCAATTTTTATCCTGTCTTCTTTATCTTTCTTTATATAGATATATACATCCTCATAACCATATTTTTGAATGTACCTTCACTTTGTCCTTAATATACATCGGGACAGATTCCCATTGGTCTATATAAAGTATATCCTTTTCACTTAAAAGCAATACCTTACCCTTAACACATCCGCCATCATTTTGAATTACATTAAAATACTTCTCACCTGTATTTATAGAATAACCCTCAAGCTTGGCATCATATGACTCTAATGTATGCCCTAAGAGCTTATTTTGCAGATATTCAGATTTCAAAGTCCCATATACAAATATTTTGTACATAAATATCTCCCATATAACTGATTTAGTTTTTTGATATATTAACACATTAAAAGGGTCAAAACAAAGAGACTTGATAAAGCTTTACTTTGTTTAACCGCAATTTCCCCTTTGAGAACTTTCATCAGCATATAAATTCCCTGCTCAGTAAACGCATTAGGATTGTACTTAATATTACTACCTCTCCCGGCAACCTTGTTCAAGGTAAAATTTTACGACTTTTAAAGTTCAGATACTTCCTCATCAATTAATCTGAACATAAAATCTTTATCAAATTTTTTTCAATATTCCTTTCTACCTGCTGATGAAAAAGCCATTGTTTCATATCTATAAATCTCGGCCAATTCAAAGTCAAGCAAAACTTTCTGTTCTATAATAATATAAATCTTTTTTTACGAACACAATCTTGCTATATTCAAATAGGTATTGATTCCCTCCTAAAACTTTGTAATTGGTTCTTTACATTCCAATCTGGTTATATTCAAATGGATAGCTACATTCGAAGAGAATGACTTTGAACAGTATCTTTACATTCCAATCTGGTTATATTCAAATGTATATCTTACACAATTGGAATTAGGTTGTTTTAAACTAAAATTTATTTTCATACTTCGTCCCTTTGCTATCGTTTTTTTGATAATATTATTATACTTCTTTCTCAAAAGCCTTGTTAATAACTTTTTTTATCTTTTCCAACAATATTTTTTTGCTTTTTATGTTTCATCTATATAATAAAAAAATTTATCATTTATGATATTATATATATCGTACTTGACTGTCTTATATATGTACTATATACTTACTGTCAAATATTATGTCAGAACCGGAGGTTATAAAGTTTATGGGAATAGCAAAAAATATTAAAAAATGCTTGCTTGATAAGGACATGAAAATCTCAGATCTAGCAAGCTTACTTGATACAGATGTAAAAGCTCTATCCGTAAAACTCTCCCGCGATTCTTTAAACTATAAAAAGTATTGAGAATATTGCTAATGCACTTGACTGTGATATAAGACTAGTAGACAAAAAAACAAACACTATTTACTAAAGCTCACCTTTCATGGGCTTTTATCTTATGTCTATAACTTCCAAAGACTAGCTTTCATGTGACTTGTATGATTTTTTATGACATATATTATGTATTATTTATATACTATTAGATAATTTATTAGATCTTCAATTATATATCTCTAACTGCGTTTAGCCTATGAAATTCGCAAATAAAATTTCTATTTTTCGTTATAACTTAGTTGCATTTAAATCCTTTTTTTGCTACAAGATCCACACTTTAAATTATCATTCTTTACATTCCAATCCACTTTACTTCTATCTTAACTTCAATACCAAATTTTTTTCAAGAGGTTATTAATAATGTCAGTGTAAATCATCTGATCAACCACTTCTGTTATACTCGTAATTCTTTTGTCCTGCATCTTTAGAAGATGTTCCACAATAATAGGTTTGTTAATGTTCGGTATTCCAGTCCCGTCTTCCGTCGAAGTACTATGAAAGTTCCGACGTTTTTAAATTTCTGATAAACTATTTAATTTTATGCAATTCTTTTAAACCCTTTATTTTAAAGGCTTTTCTTCACATAAAAAATATTTTAACAAGATTGAAAATTTTTTTTGAGTATGTTATAATCATAGTACTTCATAGTACTTTAGTTTTAGAGGTGTTTATGGCTTATTTTTTGAGAAAAAGAAAAAGAAGAAAAAAAGGTACTTATCTTCAGATGTATGAATCATTTTGGGATAAGGATAAAAAGCAACCAAGAACAAGAAATGTAAAAATCTTTTTGGTTACGTTGAAGATCTGACTTTCAGATGAGATTCGGATCCGATTAAATTTTTATAGCGATTATGTAAAAAGAGCAAAATGAGAATAGAACAAAAAGCTCTTTCTGAAGAATCACGTCCTCGTGCATTTTCCAAATCCTGTTGAACTTAATATAGGACACTTCTTACTGTCCTCGATTGATTGATGAGCTTGATGTTAGGAAACTATTGATATACTTGCTTCTCAAATGCGTTTTTCAGTTCTCTGTATTTGACTTAATTACACAACTTATTTATGCAAGGGTTATATCACCATGCTCTAAGTCAAAGACAGCCTCTCATGTCTTTCCATACATTTACGGCAGCTCTACAATCTCTGAAGACCAAGTATATGACGGGTGTTCTTTCATAGGAGAGTCTTATAAAAAGTACATTGATTTGTTTAATCACTCTTATGAAAAAGTATTTTTAAAAGAGATTTAAGCAATGTATTTTTCGATTGTACTAATTATTACTTTGAAATTGATATCCCCGGCGATGACAAGCAAAAGGGACCTTCAAAAGAGAATAGGCACTCTCCGATAATAGGGCAGGCTTTACTTTTAGATGCTGATCTGGTACCTGTCTCCATGCAAATGTATCCCGGAAATGAATCGGAAAAGCCGTATATTAGAAAAGTTATTGAAGAAATGAAGCAACGACACAACGTATCAGGCAAGACTATTCAGGTGGCTGATAAAGGACTTAATTGTGCAAGAAATATTTATGCTGCAGTTAAAGAAGCTAGTGACGGCTATATATTTTCAAAATCAATACATGGTAAGAATCTAAGTGAAAAGGAAAAGAAATGGGTTCTACTTGAGAATGATGCAAATGTCTTTTCTAATTACACTGATGAAAGAGGTAATATATCTTTTCGTCTTAAATCATGTATTGACAGCTTTGATTACAGTTTTAAAGAGATTAATCCGGAAACAGGAAAAGAGAGTGTTACAAGGTTCTCTGTAAAAGAAAAGCGTATCGTCTCTTATAATCCTAACCTTGCAAAGAAACAAAGGCTTGAAATAATGAAGATGGTTGATAAAGCTTCAAAGTTTTCTACATACAAAAATATCGCTAAAGATGAACTTGGAGATTGTGCTAAGTATGTAGACATCATAACTAAAGATAGTTCAGGTAAGACAATAAAGCCTATAATAGGTCTAAACAAATCTAAGATTGATGAAGATCTTAAATATGCAGGATATAATCTTTTAGTAACATCTGAGATTGATATGGAACCGTTACAGGTATATAAGACATACCACAGCCTATGGAAAATAGAAGAATCTTTTAGGCTTACAAAATCATACCTTGATGCAAGACCTGTTTATTTGCAGAAAAAAGAAACAATCTATGGGCATTTTTTGATATGCTACCTTAGCTTGTTTCTTTTAAGAGTATTGGAAATCAAGTGCTTCAAAAATAAAATAAACTCTTATGACCTGATCAACTTTATGCGTGATTTTAGGGTGGTAAATAGAGGTGATGATACATATATCAATATATCAAGAAACCAATCTGTTAACGAAAAAGTTAAAAAACTCATTGGCTTTAGTAACCTTGATGCCCTCTATTTAACAAAAACCGAAGTCGACAATTTCTTTCAAAACTGCATGCTCTTGGACACCTAGAGTACTAGGTTTTGAGAGAAACGACGGAAGTCAGGTACCAAATTTTTCAAGAGGTTATTAATAATGTCAGTGTAAATCATCTGATCAACCACTTCTGTTATACTCGTAATTCTTTGTCCTGCATCTTTAGAAGATGTTCCACAATAATAGGTTTGTTAATGTTCGGTATTCCAGTCAATAATAATAATATATCTGTCATGAAACTCTCCACCGGATTTTTGAATGCCCTATTTCTAAATGAATATTCCCTATAAAAAAATCCTGATATTCAATGGTATGTAGTCCTTTGCCGATGTTATCGCTGAATATAATAGCCTCTACCGATGAAGTTACACACTTTAATAAAACTAAAGTTTTCACTCCGATGTAGTTATCAACAATATAAATACTCTTTTTAGCTATGCTATAAATTTCCTTATAAGCAAGATCTGATTATACAGGCTATCCGTTCAAAAGTAAAAATCCATATTTGAGCTGTGGATTGCTAAGGTCGAGAATCAATTCTGACAGTTCAGATTTATGCACCATATTATTTAATGTATCTACCACTTCTGCCACCTGTTTTTCCACAGCTCTTATATTTCGGCTTAAATATTGCATTTTCACTACATTACTTGTAATCTGCATTGAACGCTGCAAAAACTCTCTCTTACCAATCAAACCTTGATTTTCCACTACATAGTCTTTCATTTGCTTAAAAGTACGACTTAAAGCGTTACTTTTCTTACCCTCAAGTTCCCCTTTTGGAACTGTCATCAGCCTATAAATTCCCTGCTCAGTAAACGAATCTGGTAAATTTTATATACTCTATTGTATCATAGTTTTATAAAATCAATCTTGATACCTTAAAAAAACTAAAAACTATACAAGGAGAAAAACCCTGTTACTTTTTATATTCCAATCTGGTTATATTCAAATTCTCATTGTGATAAGTTTCTCCACCTGCACTACTAATCTTTACATTCCAATCTGGTTATATTCAAATTTTTATTGCATAAGTAAATACCCTGCAGATTGTGATTACTTTACATTTCAATCTGGTTCTATTCAAATGGTATTTGTAGATATACTATGCCCTGTAAATCTTATCTTTATATTCCAGTCTGGTTATATTCAAATTTTCTTTGATACTTCTTTATATGTCTTGCAAACTCCTTTTACATTCCAATCTGGTTCTATTCAAATGTATGATAAGGGCTTTATAAGAAGTGGAACAGACAACTTTACATTCCAATCTGGTTCTATTCAAATACAAGTGGGTAGCAAAGAGGATTAAGATATAGACTGCTTTACATTCCAATCTGGTTATATTCAAATAGTAGTATTCATCATCTACAAAGTCAACACATCTTCTTTACATTCCAATCTGGTTATATTCAAATAATAGACATTACATCATCGGAACAAATCGAAACCAACCTTTACATTCCAATCTGGTTATATTCAAATGAAAAGGCGATGTCTGATAAGGGACTTAGATATATGCCTTTACATTCCAATCTGGTTATATTCAAATGTCGTAAAAATTCCTGTATAAAAAATGCCTGCCATCCTTTACATTCCAATCTGGTTATATTCAAATCTAATATCGAGAAATGCAGTAAGATAAACTCTCATCTTTACATTCCAATCTGGTTCTATTCAAATGCCGACAGGATTTTTGAGAGTGCGGTAAAGCTTATACTTTACATTCCAATCTGGTTCTATTCAAATCAATCCTCTTGCCATATTCATTTTAGGGAAAAGATACTTTACATTCCAATCTGGTTCTATTCAAATTTTGCTCGTTTACCTTATCAAGTATAAATTCAATCTGCTTTACATTCCAATCTGGTTCTATTCAAATGAATTTCACAGTAGGCAATCGTAAACCTTTTTGGCCTTTACATTCCAATCTGGTTCTATTCAAATTATTCCCTTGCGTGTGCTGTTATGTACGCTGCTAACTTTACATTCCAATCTGGTTCTATTCAAATTTGCAAGAACTAGACTTTTATTATATTCTATAATGCTTTACATTCCAATCTGGTTCTATTCAAATATACCTGACAACTAAAAATATTAGTCGCGTTTATAATTCTTTACATTCCAATCTGGTTCTATTCAAATATGTTTTAACCTTTCCACCATGTCCAATAAGATTTTCTTTACATTCCAATCTGGTTCTATTCAAATTTTTTTCAAAAAGGAGGAAAAATGATTGACTTGCTTACTTTTACATTCCAATCTGGTTCTATTCAAATTGATAGCCTCTCAGATGCGTCAGATTGCATTTTAACTTTACATTCCAATCTGGTTCTATTCAAATCTAACCTAAAAATAATATGAAAGTGTGGCTTCTCAACTTTACATTCCAATCTGGTTCTATTCAAATGTTGTTAACTAAATAATTACCTACTAAGTAAAATACTTTACATTCCAATCTGGTTCTATTCAAATGGGAGTGGGCAATACCGGTAAAAGGTTCATCAAATCCTACTTTACATTCCAATCTGGTTCTATTCAAATATTGCTCTGTCATTAACATACTGTGAATTGACATTCACTTTACATTCCAATCTGGTTCTATTCAAATGGCGGTACAGGTTGCCAGTTCTGCCCGTTAGGCGGTACCTTTACATTCCAATCTGGTTCTATTCAAATCCCTGCTCTTCAATAAGCACCGCCTTTAATGTTTTCTTTACATTCCAATCTGGTTCTATTCAAATGAAACCGACAACAAATATATAAGTATCACCTATAACACTTTACATTCCAATCTGGTTCTATTCAAATCTCCTTTTAATTAAATGGTATTTGTGTGTTATTTACCTTTACATTCCAATCTGGTTCTATTCAAATAAAGGATAAGTATTTCCCTACACTCACACTTGAAGCTTTACATTCCAATCTGGTTCTATTCAAATTACCGTCAATATTGTGAGTAGAAGCAAACTCATTACTTTACATTCCAATCTGGTTCTATTCAAATAAGAAGTAGATTGTTCACATCCTTAATCCAAACTTCTTTACATTCCAATCTGGTTCTATTCAAATAATGTCCCTTGATGGGTTGTTGTTGTTGAGGTTAAACTTTACATTCCAATCTGGTTCTATTCAAATGTTTGCCCATGAGTTCGAAAGTCTGTTTATTTCGTACCTTTACATTCCAATCTGGTTCTATTCAAATTTAAAAGCGGTACGCGTTAATAAGATGTTTTTTAGTTTCTTTACATTCCAATCTGGTTCTATTCAAATATGCCTGTAACATCTTTTAGTTGTACATTTTCAATTCTTTACATTCCAATCTGGTTCTATTCAAATTTGTTCGTTTACCTTATCAAGTATAAATTCAATTTGCTTTACATTCCAATCTGGTTCTATTCAAATTTTTAGCTATGCCCTTTATGCTTTGCTTTACTGTGATCTTTACATTCCAATCTGGTTCTATTCAAATTTGACTTGTTCCGCCGTCCTCTGTCGCAAAGTAATCCTTTACATTCCAATCTGGTTCTATTCAAATTTTTCCTTTTTAGCGTGCCTTTTTGCGACTGTATTATCCTTTACATTCCAATCTGGTTCTATTCAAATCAGCAGATGCAGTCAAGGAGCAAATAAATAAAGTTGCTTTACATTCCAATCTGGTTCTATTCAAATAGGGTTTAAGGCTGTAGCGGAAGCTGGGAAGATTCCTTTACATTCCAATCTGGTTCTATTCAAATTAATCGGATCCGTAGCAGTCGTAAGCTCCATTTACACTTTACATTCCAATCTGGTTCTATTCAAATAAAGGTCAACTTAGGCTTTAACATAGGAGCAGAGTACTTTACATTCCAATCTGGTTCTATTCAAATCTATAGATATTAGAAATAAAGATTTTATAGAAGTTCTTTACATTCCAATCTGGTTCTATTCAAATCTATAGGTATTAGAAATAAAGATTTTATAGAAGTTCTTTACATTCCAATCTGGTTCTATTCAAATGTCAAGGATACAGCCACAGGGCTTTCGGGCAAGTACCTTTACATTCCAATCTGGTTCTATTCAAATGAGTATCTCAAAGGTATCGCGGAGGCTTGGAAGGACTTTACATTCCAATCTGGTTCTATTCAAATTCCTTCAATGACCTCTTTACACCCTTCTTGAAAATCTTTACATTCCAATCTGGTTCTATTCAAATAAGTATGCGGGATATATGCCTGTTACATCCGAGCTATCTTTACATTCCAATCTGGTTCTATTCAAATACAGACGCAACCAATATTGTAATTGAGCGTTATGCCTTTACATTCCAATCTGGTTCTATTCAAATCTCATAACACTTGCAACGCCTGACCATGGTTTGCACTTTACATTCCAATCTGGTTCTATTCAAATCCAATGGGTAGCAGTTTGTCGCTGTCCATTATGTACTTTACATTCCAATCTGGTTCTATTCAAATCCAGTTGCTCCTGTCTGCCCCTCCCACCAATCAA
>BNJU01001943.1_pt1 | contig 50957 bp, 48 predicted proteins | sample 8539281 | NCBI WGS metagenome assembly BNJU01 (sample SAMD00202456, study PRJDB9452) | human saliva metagenome | isolation source: human saliva | place: Japan | reverse complement strand
ATGCTTAGGTTCTAAAATGAACCAGTTTGGGTTTCATAAAACGTATAAAAAGTGTCAAAGCAAGTAGCTTTGACACTTTTTCTATATCCTTTTTAGTCTTAACGAGCCTGCTCAAGCTTGCTATCAATATGTGCAATAGCATGGCTTTCCAAGTGAGCGAATGAATCGAGAATATCCTTAACATTCTTCTCTTCCTCTACTTGCTCATCAATATACTTTGCAATGAAGTTCTGTGATGCGCGGTCCTTCTCCTCATCAGCAACATCTGCCAACTTGTTGATAAGTTCTGTAACCTTCTGCTCATGCGCAAATGTATCTACAAAAGCCTCCTTAGCGTCTGTCCAACTTGTTTTAACGGCATCGATACTGGTAAGGATAACCTCACCACCACGATGAAGAACAAACTGAGCCATATCCATTGCGTGCTGTCTCTCCTCTTCAGCCTGCTTGTACATCCAGCCTGAGAAGCCCTTCCAGCCTTCCTTACGGAACCAGCATGACATCTGTAAATAGAGATTTGATGACCACATTTCTGCCGCAATCTGCGCATTGAACGCATCCTGCATTTTCTTTGATATATTCATTTCTTGTTCTTTTTAATTAGTAATTAATTACTTACTTCGTTAGTCACTAATAATAATTCCGACTGCAAAATTACAAAATTATTGTTATTTTTTTCCAAATTATCAGCCCAAAAATATGATTTTTTTCACATGCTTATTAAACTCATATCACACATCTATTTTATCATCCCAGCTATATTTATACTCCTTTTTAGATGATGTGTTACTGCCTCGCACATGTCGGACTGATGATAAACACCAATGGTGCTGAGCACTAATTAAGTTGCTATATATTGTTATGAAAAGAGTGTATTTTTATATTATTGGGATGAGGTCTACACCCAAACGGGAATACAAACGTATTTCATCTTACTTTTTATATATCAAAAAGATTTGCATCAAAGCGGTTACTAAAAGTAAACCTGAACTTTGATACAAATCTTTGTTTTCTATACTTATCTTTATAAACGTATTCTCGTTTTACAAAAAGATTATTCAATTACTACAGTTGTCCATCCATGCTTGTCTTCAATTGTGCCATACTGAATGCCACGGAGGGTTTCATAAAGCTTGGTAGACCATGGTCCTGGCTTGTCACCAAAATTATAAACCTTACCCGTCTCCATATCATCAAGATGTGATATCGGAGAGATAACTGCTGCTGTACCACAAGCACCAGCTTCTTCAAAGCTATCCAATTCATCTTCTGAAATAGGACGACGCTCTACCTTCATACCAAGATCTTCAGCAATCTGCATCAGACTCTTGTTCGTTATAGATGGTAAGATAGAACTTGACTTAGGAGTAACGTAAGTATCATCCTTGATACCAAAGAAGTTGGCTGCACCACACTCGTCAACATATTTCTTCTCCTTTGCATCCAAATAGAACTCTGAAGCATAACCTTGCTCATGTGCACGACGATTTGCTCTAAGTGATGCAGCATAGTTACCACCAACCTTATACATACCAGTTCCCAATGGAGCAGCACGGTCAACATCACGAACAATAACATAAGGATTAGCACAGAAGCCACCCTTAAAGTAAGGACCAACAGGGGGTAACAAAGATTAAGAAGCAATATTCCTCTGCTGGACGAACACCCACCTGAGCAGATGTACCAATTAACAACGGACGAATATAGAGTGAAGCACCACTCTCGTAAGGTGGGATATATTCTTGATTAAGACGAACAACTTTTTTAACCATTTCTGCAAACAACTCTGTTGGTACTTCTGGCATTACAATACCACGACTTGTATTCTGCAAACGTTTTGCATTTCTTCTACACGAAAAACACGCACTTTACCATCTGGACAACGATATGCCTTCAATCCTTCAAAAGCCTCTTGACCATAGTGAAGACAAGTTGCAGCCATGTGAAGTTTTAGATACTCATCTGAACTGATTTCTACCTCACCCCACTTTCCATTGCGATAGTAACAGCGAACATTATAATCTGTTGGCATATAGCCAAATGACAAAAGTTGACCATTCGATATTCTTCATATTATTTTTCGTGTTAAGTTATTATTCATGACAATTATCTACAAAAAGTAAACAAAAATATTCTTACCATGCAACCAAATAACAAGTTAATTAAACTTACATTTCGTTTTCTAAATAAGAAAAAAAGAGAATTATTGCTTTTTCTAAAAGCTTTTTGAATCTCGTTGTCGGTACGCTTAAGCTTTTTGTTTACAGAGCTTTACTAACTCTTGAGCTTCTTTTAATTGGGCAGCCATAGAGTCTATATCAAGTTCTCCACGTTCCATTTTATCTACAATAGCTTCCAATTTATGAACTGCTTCTTCGTATTTTATTTCTTTCATTGCCTTTTTATATTAATAATATATGGAATAATATGCTCTTTTAGGATAAACGTTCCACCTTACTCTCTACCTCGCCAGTCTCAAAACGTGTTGTTATCGTATCACCTATCTTTAAGTCTTTAGCGTTACGAATTGTCTTACCATTACACAATGTAATACTGTACCCACGCTTTAAGAGTAAAGAAGGATCAAGTAACCTTGCCCGCTGCTCAAGTATATCGAGTCGATGCTGCTCAACAGACAACTTATTTTGCAGTGTCAGTAACATACGATTTTGTAACGTTCTTAAATGAAAATTCTGCCTGTTTTATAGCTTCATTCATTCTCATCACCAGCCGTTGGGATAAGCCTTCAAGCCAAGCCTCCTGCCTTGTACGAACCACAGAGAACAATACAGGAATATGTGAACCAATATGTTGAATACGCATTTTCTCAACCTCTAAAGCCTTCTTCACACCATCGATTATCGCAGCTTGCGCGTTTTCTACTCTCATCAGCGTTGAAGCAAGATGGTCTATGAGATAAGCAGCAGCAGCAGTTGGCGTCTTCATACGTTGAAACGATACCATATCCAAGATGCTTTCATCACGTTCGTGTCCAATACCTGTTATAATTGGTAATGGAAAGTTTGCCACATTCTCAGCAAGATTCAAGGTATCAAAACCGCTAAGGTCGGCTGTTGCGCCACCACCACGAATGATAACAACACAATCGAAATCTTCTTCACGACTATTGATTTGATTCAATGCGTTTATTATACTCTGTTCAACAGAGTCGCCCTGCATAATAGCAGGAAACAATTCTACGTGGAAAATAGAGTCCATAATCATTAGTTTCTAACTGATTACAGAAGTCACCATAACCAGCAGCGGTCTCTGAAGAGATAACAGCTATACGCTGAGCAAACATCGGAAGACAAAGTTCTTTTTGCAAATCAAAGACTCCTTCTGCCTTTAATTGACGAATAATCTCTTGACGCTTACGCATCATATCTCCCATCGTGTACTCAGGATTAATATCATCAACTATCCAAGAGAAGCCATATTGGGGATGAAATTGAGCATGAACTTGTAACATGACTTTCATTCCTACCCGTATTTCCATTCCTGTAATACGAACAAATGCTGGCTTAATAAGCGTCCAAATGTTACTCCAACACTTTGCTGAAGCACGTGCTATAGGCACATTGCTATCTTCGTTCTTCTCAATCAGCTCCATATAACAGTGTCCACGATTCTCACGAGCTTCAGACAATTCTGCCTCCACCCAATAAGAACGTGACAGGGTTGCGTCTATCACATCTGCGACAAGACTGTTTAATTCAAATAACGAAAGTGCTTTGGTCATCTTTTAGAAATATATGTTTCACTAACCACTACTGATTATAACGAGTTGCTGACTGATAGGCTGACCAAAAGTCAGGTATACCATATCCCATTATATTGTCAGGAGATTGACAATTATTTCCCGATTGACGAACAATATCTAATATCTCTTTTGCTGATTTATTAGGGCATGCCTGCCACAAACAGGCAACCATACCAGCAATGAGTGGACAAGCGAACGACGTTCCATTGTCTGGTATGATATATCCCCTACCCGATACGACATTTGTTGGACATCCATAAGCCATTACATCTGGCTTAATACGCCCATCAGCTGTAGGACCTATCGATGAAAAAGGGGCATTAACTTTATCAAGAGAAACTGCTCCCACAGTAAGAATATCATGTGCATCAGCAGGAACATTAATCTTCTTCCAAGTTCCCATACCATCGTTACCTGCACTATTTACAAGTATCATTCCCTTACTTGCCAAACGTGATGCTGCTTGAGAAATTGCTGCAGTTCGCCCATTTAAATCTGAGTAACGATAGTTCATAGATATGTCATCAAAGCCGTGATAGCCCAAAGATGAACTAATGATATCAACACCTACAGAATCAGAAAACTCAACTGCAGCTATCCAAAAATCTTCTTCTGCAGGACTTTCTGTCGAATAGTCTTCCGTACGAAGCAACCAGAAATCAGCTTTTAGGGAGCAGTACCCACAAACACCGTAGGCTGATTCATCGCTATTGTTGACAAAGTCTTGGTACCATGATCCATCTCTTTATAGACATCATTATCGTACCCTGCAACAAAGTTATGCGTACCTTTTATATTGAGATTCCTAAAAGGCAGCAATCTTATCCACATTCATAAAGCCTGCATCCAACACTGCGATAGTCATACCTTGTCCCATAAAACCAAGGTTGTGCAGCTTTCACCATTCAAACTCTCAATTTGCCCTTACCCATACCATAATAGTCGTGAACCGTAGAATCAAGAGATTGAAGTTCAGAATTATAACGAACACGTTGAGAGAGTGGACGGATAGAGTCTGGAGAGACAAATACCAACTTACTATCTTTCACAAAAGACAATACTTTTTAAGTCTTCTAACGTTTGGCGATTATTGCCACGCACAAGAACAGAGTTATTCCATTTACTCACAGCAACAACCTTACCACCTCTCTTCTTTATCTGTTGAATATAATCAGGTGATACTGGTAGGTCTGTCGAATCAAGCTTTTAATCCCTGACGTTCACGTCGAAGAAGAGAAGCTTTTGATAGAAATTTCTCTGGTTTATCCAAGGAATAAGGTGTTCCATTCTTATCTTTTTAAAGTAACACGGAACATATAACACTTTCCTCCTGGGTAACTTATCAAGCCACCACTCTTATTAGAAGCTAATAAAGTAGCGCTGACCAGTATAAATAGGAATATAATATAATTTCTGAGATAAGTTTGTTTCATAATCTGCAAACTTACACAAAATAATTGAATTATACCGCAGATATAAAAAGAAATTAGATAAATAAAAAAAGGATTTCCTTTTATTAGGAAATCCTTCTTGTACACCCTTAGGGATTCGAACCCTAGACCCACTGATTAAGAGTCAGTTGCTCTACCAACTGAGCTAAGGGTGCATGCTAAACGAAAAGACTTGGGTTAGAAATCAATTCTTGTACACCCTTAGGGATTCGAACCCTAGACCCACTGATTAAGAGTCAGTTGCTCTACCAACTGAGCTAAGGGTGCTCATTTCGTTTTTTTGCGAGTGCAAAGGTATTACTTTTTGCGAATTAACCAAACTTTTTCTATCTTTTTTTAGTCATAAATCAGTCGATAATATTATGCCATCAGGCTGAAAGTTTAGTATAACTACATGATAATATGAGAATTACAAAATGACATGGTTCTAAAAAGGAAACAATTATTTTTTTATGTATTTATAATTATCTTTCGCTCCAGATAAGTAAATTCAGACGCCTTTGATGCTTAATCAACTTATATAATTTAACCCAATTCGATCATTAGAGCCTAAACATATTTTTGTTTTTATTATCGAGCAGATTGTTTGGCTTTGGAACGCAGGCGTAGCGGGCTACGTCAAGTTAAAAAGACGGACAAAATGCCGATAAGAAAAATAAAAAGATGTTAGAAACAACACAAAAAAACAAGAATTCCTGAAACATTGTGGTCTAATGACCGATTTGGGTTTTAAAACAAAATGAGGATGAGACCTACAACAGTTTCATCCTCATAATATCGTTTTATAATGATTTCTCTATTATATATTATACTGATGCAAATCAACAAACTCACCACGCTGACGACGCTCATCAATCATACGTTGTAACTTTGCTTTACGATGTGGTGCGATCCACTTTCTTGCAAAGATATTAGGAATAGCTACACCCAAAAGCAATACAAACCAATACTAAAGAACCATTAATTGCAAAATGACATAGCATGAGTAACCTCTCCAACAACTCCGTGCATCCCCATAAAACCATAAAGTGCACGATACATTAATACACCTGGAACGATAGGGATAACAGCGGGGATAGTGATACACTGATGTGGTGTATGGAGGATATGGACAGCCTTAATATTAATGATAGATATCAATGCCGAACCACAAAGCGAACCAACAACTATTCCAAGTCCAAGACCAGCATTTCCTGTTGAAGGGTCAAGGAAAACGAAGTTACGTGTACAAACACAGATTATACCTCCAACCGCTATCCAAGGCATTAAACGATATGGAATATTATAAATCGTTGCAAAGCCCATAGCAGAAATTGCAGCAGCAACAGCATAGACATAGAAAGAGTGATGAGGAATAGTAGAGAGGTCTTTTGCAAAACCATCAAAACTACCACACTTAATTGCCAACATAATACCAAATGACATTGCTATGACAATAAGAAGCGTGTTCATTGCACGGACTAATCCCGTGTTTATATGATTGTCTAACAAGTCATTAACAGCGTTTATTAAAAGGTACTCCTGGAACAATATAAAGGGCACAAGCTAAGAGTGGATGCCAAGGAGTTTCTGTAAACAGAATTGGACGAAGGAACTCTGGTAGTGCTGCTTGAACGGTAGGTGTAGAGAGAAAAGACGACAACCATGCAAGAATTGTACTAACAAAAGCCGCAACAGCAAAGTTAGCATAAAGATTAGAACCAGAATGATTCAAGAACATACGAAGGCGATTACCCAATATAGCGGCAATAGAAGCATAGAAGAAAGCTGTCCAATCACAACCGAACTGAATACAGAATCCACCACAAGCAAGACCTGCACCAATAGCAATCATCCAATCCTTGTAATAGTGTTTACCATTAGCAATCTTCTCAAGTTCCTCTTCATACTTGTCTAACGAATAGTCCTTTTGAATAGCACGCCATGAGAGTTTTGAAACTTCCTGAATAGCAAGCATATTAATTACATGCTTATCACAACGCTGCATCTTAGAAAAAAACTATGATATTCGTCACTAACATTCACCTGCAACATATAATAATCAATGTTCATGTGCAGATTCTCTTTGGGAAGTCCCAAATAAGCTGCTGTACGCTCCATATTTCGCTTCACACGACTCGTATCAGCAGAACTTTCCATAAGAATTTGCCCTGTACGAAGGAGCAAATCGAGTTTTTCTACGAAGGGTTTTCTTGGAACAATCCATCTGTTTTTTTCGTCCATACAAAAACAATCTTTAAACTTTAAAAACTTTTTGCAAAGGTACAATTTATTATCCGTATAGGAAAAATTACGCTGCTAAAAAAATCAAATCTTTAGCTTAATAATTATAGAACTTTGTTTTCAATGATAAAAGGCACATCCGACATTTTGAATAATACTACTATAGTTCTTTATAGCGTAAACCTCTGTGTAACTTTAGATTTATTTATCGTCAACAAGTTTCCTTATACTTAGTAAATCCGTTCATCGTAACCGTCCGCACCATTGGTGTTCACCGCCCGCACAATATGTGCTAACCCTCTGCACCAAATCATTTCACAAACAGTAAAATACGGATTATTAGAAGTTTGAGAAGGTATATATCAAAGAGTCGATGAATAAAAAAAAACGGGTTTCTTTCCCTCTCCTTATTCTTCAATGCCCAAAGAATCTTCTATCAATGCCGCAACGATAACAATTTTCTCGTAGAAAACGAAGTGGACGAGAAGAATCCGAACTATAAACATTGAGTTTCTTACATCTTCGTTAGGGAATCTCTTCAAAGCCGTTTTTCATCGAGGTGTTAATACCGACAACATTCTGGTAACCAAAACCTTTCTGTAGGATAAATCGATTTTAATAGAGTGTTGTAACTATGAAAAATAAAGCGTCTCAAATAATTATAAAATGCAAGATGTACAATAAAACAAATAATCTTCAAAAAAATAAATTCCGATTTCTTTTGGATTTCTCAAGAATGTTATATAATTTTGCTCATATCGTTATGAGAAAATATGTTTTTACTGCCATTATAGCATCTGTAACTTTAACGAGTTGCTTTAGTTTCTTCCCCAATCGGTACGAGAAAGCTCTTGTATACAATGGTTTTCGAGCAAATACCAATACAGGGATAGCTACAAAAGTGAACATAAAAAGGCTACTATTCTTTAGTTAATGATAGCACCAATTCTGTTACTGTAGGAGGTTCTTCTATCATTAGCAAGGGTGGCATGTCGACGCTTGCAGGGTATAATCCTTTTATCCTTTATGAGGATGGAACATACGGAAATATTCTTTTCAATGCTGTAGAAAAGGATTTTTCCGCAAATGAGCGTTATAAGAGAGCTAATATGGAATTGGATAAGGAGTGTACTCCTTTGAATAACATATATCTTATGAGGATGGGTATTATAAGCTAAAAGAAGATACTATCTGTGTAACGACATATATATTATTTACTACGCACAGAACTGGTATTACTGAGGTATAAAAATCATTGATAGTAGTCATCTGCTACTTTTAGATGAGACTTATATTTCTGGAAATAAAAATGAAAACGATACTTGTGTTCAGAATAGGATATTTGAATTTATCCCAGCTAAAACACTTCCTTCTCCATCTTTGTTCCCAATTAAAAAGAAAAGGTGGGCTTGGGCTAATAAGAAGGATTGGAAACAATTTAAGCATAGTATTGCAAGAACATCAAAAAAATAAATAAGAATATACTATAATTTTTTTACAAATTTATCAGAGATATATTTTATAGCAGTTATTGCGGGTCTTCAGGATTTTGGAGTGATAAGGTTTGTCAGTTAAGGTTAGGTTTCTGACGAAATGTCACACGAGAAAAGAAGAGGACGGAGGATTATCAAAACAAAGCAATGGAAGTCACGGAGGTACCGTCGGTGCATAGAGTGACGGAGTTTGTTTGCCAATTCTATTAGCAATTTATATACAAAACGTTTATCCCCAAACAGTTATCAAGAATCTGTACGCTACACCTCCGTCGCTCTTTGTGCCGTCGGCACATCTGTGACATTGTGTTTACCTCCGTCCTCTCCGTAGCTCTGTGTGCCTTATTATATAAGCGTTTTAGTTTATCACTCCTTATTTCGGAAGAACAAAAAAACACTTGATTATGAAAAAAATCATCTTCTCAGTGAAATAAGTCTCTCAATCCTTCGTTGTTACAATATAAATATAGTACCTTTGTAGATAATGAGTTTTATAGATACTGTAAAAACAGAAGACCTTTACCACAAAGTTGCACGACTTATAGAAGATAGTCGTGCTCGTATGGTTACATCAATAAATTTAGCAGAGGTATACACAAAGTTTCGTATTGGACAATATATTGTAGAAGAAGAACAACATGGTGAAACAAGAGCTCAGTATGGAAAACAAGTTCTCCAATCGCTTGCCACTAAGCTCACCGAAAACTTTGGTAACGGATGGAGCTATTCTAATTTGCGCCAAATGCGACAATTCTTTATAATATACCTTAATTCCGTAGCATAAATTCTTGTAAGAACTCCAAGTGTCTGAGAAATAAAGTTCTCAAAACACTTGGATATGTCAGAAATTTCACCTATCTTGGTGCTGCAAACATAACAAGTAAGCAAAAAACTGACATGACAAAGGTAGCAATTAAAAACGAGAATATCACTTCTTTCGGTGGGATTTATCACATTATGGACGTTTTCTCAAAGTTGGGCTTTGAAAAACTTACCGAATCAGTATTGGGCAAACGTGGACGTAGTGGCAAAGCATTCAGCCATGGAAGTATTTTCGGCTCTCTCTTCTTCAGCTACCTTTGTGGTGGAGAATGCCTTGAGGACATCAATGCGCTTATTGGACAGTTCAAGCAGAGACCTAATACGCTATTACCCAGTGCCGACACTGTGGGGCGCGGACTAAAGGAGCTTGCCGAGAAAAATATTGTCTATAAGAGCGAGACCTCCGACAAGTCGTATAGTTTCAATACGGCAGAAAAGTTGAATACCTTACTTTTACGAATGATACGGAGGATGGGGCTTATAAAGGTGGGTAGCCATGTTGACTTGGACTTTGACCACCAGTTTATTCCGCCCACAAGTTCGATGCAAAGTATTCTTACAAGCGGGATCATGGTTATTTCCCAGGATGGGCTTCCATTGGGGGAATCATAGTCGGAGGTGAGAACCGTGATGGGAATACCAATGTAAAATTCCATCAGGAGGATACGCTCCGTCGCACTATGGACCGTGTGACCTCTGAACTTGGTGTGGTGATAGAGCGTTTCCGTGCTGACTGCGGGTCGTTCTCAAAGGAAATCATCCAAACCGTAGAGCAGCGCTGCAACACGTTCTATATACGTGCTACCAACTGTGGCAGTCGCTATGAGAACTTCCGACAGTTAAAAAGAATGGAAGAGCGTTGAGCTTGGCTATGAGAAATGCGATGTCACATCCATCAATATGGACAACTTAATAGAAGGAAGGTCATACAGGCTTGTCGTACAGCGTAGTCCTTGAAAGACAAGGATGGCAAGCAACAGACGGATATGTTCGGAGTAATATACACATACCGCTGTATCCTCACCAATAACTGGACATCTACTGAGAAAGACATCATTACATTTTATAATGAGCGTGGAGCAAGCGAAAAGAACTTCGACATACAGAACAATGATTTTCGGCTGGGCACATCTGCTCTTTTCCTTTATGGCTGAGAACATGGTTTTCATGATGGTTACCGCCATGCTGAAGAACTTCTATCTCTATCTCGTCCGTCATATCAGCGAAAAGGTCAAGCCGTTGAAAAAGACAAGCAGGCTGAAAGCCTTTTATCCTACATTTTGTCAGCGTGCCAGCAAAATGGGTGCGAACTGGAAGACAGAACGTTCTGAACCTATATACAAATAAAAACCTACTACGCTGAAATCTTCATAGAATAAACTGTATTTCTTTGTAGTTATCATACTTCCCTCATTGGTTTGGGTGGGGGATTTTATGCCTATGCAAGAACCAAGAACTCCGGAAAAATTCCCAAATCAATGGATAAAGCCCAAAATGTCACTTCAATATAAAAAAAGTACCTCACAAGGAATAATGTTGCGGAATTGAGGATATATAGCAATTTGACAACCACTGGCTGTCAAATTGACGATTTTACTCCAAAGTTCACATTGTCGTGGTCGCACTACTTGCTTCTAATGCGTGTTGAAGACCCCGATGCTCGCAGGTTTTACGAAATAGAAAGTTCACAACAACAATGGTCCAAACGTCAACTATCAAGACAAATAGGAAGCAGTCTTTACGAAAGACTGGCTCTCAGCCGAGACAAGGAGGGAGTGATGCGGCTTGCTCAAAAGGGGCAAGTTGTAGAGAAGCCATCCGACATCATTAAGGATCCAATTACGTTGGAATTTTTAGGTTTAAAGCCCGACAGTCTATACTCTGAGTCAAAATTAGAGAATGCCATAATCGGACGTATGCAACAATTTTTATTGGAGTTAGGAAAGGGTTTTCTTTTTGAAGCACGGCAAAAAGCGATTTACCTTTGAAGAAAGACATTTTTATGTGGACTTAGTCTTTTACAATCGATTATTACAATGTTATGTATTGATAGACCTTAAGACAGGAAGCTTATCCCATCAGGATTTGGGACAGATGCAGATGTATGTCAACTATTATGATCGCTATATTAGACAAGATTTTGAAAACCCAACAATCGGTATTTTGCTCTGCGAGAACAAAAACGATGCATTAGTAGAACTTACTCTGCCCCCAAATGCAAATATCTATGCTTCTGCTTATCAATTGTATCTTCCCGACAAAACTCTGCTACAATCAAAGGTCAAAGAATGGATTTCTGAATTTAGAGACAACGCTGAATGATATGAAACCAAATATAGATATTAGTGAAAACGAACTTCTACGGCAATCAGAAGAAATACTTGTAGAATTACTCAGAGACCACACGACGCAAAAGAATATCTTTTGGGCTACGGACGATTATGCCTCTTTAGGTGAGGCGTATAGTTATTATTCACCTATCACAATACCTTGTATCACTGGTGATAATGGTTTTATCATACAACCGAGAGTATTAAAAACTCGAGAAGAACAAACGAACCGAACCAAAAGACAAAGCTGAGGTTTTTTTACTCCTTCCTGGGTATGCAATACCCAAAACAATCTGATAGATGAAGCTTGGTTTGGACGCAAAGACGTTTTTAATCAAGAACACCCCGAAACCAAAACATGGACTGCGACAACCCTTCCTGTTTCGTTTCCTGATGGAAAAACATGGAAGGATTATGTTCGTTCCACTCGTATGGAGATTACTTGTGGCGAAGCCCCATATCTTGTTAGCCGATATGATACGACCACAGGAGCATTTATCCCCATCTCACAGCGTATAGGTATGATCGATCGTAAACTACGAGTTATCTCGGAAAATACTACCACCACTGGAGAATGGCTCAAGATGGCACAAGAGGCATATAAGAATATCTATGGTTATGAATGGCAAGGAGACAATCTCTTGCTCGCTCGTGAAGCACTGCTCATAACTTTTATCGAATATTACACTGAAAAATTTGGAGAAAAACCCCAAGAACGTTCTATCAAATACATTGCCTATATCATTGCTTGGAATGTTTTTCAAATGGATGGGCTCAAAGGGGTAGTTCCGAATAGTTGTAAACACAATGAAGTGGTAATCGAACAAACTCTATTTGAAGCAATAGAACGAACTATACTTTGCCCTGGATGTCAGAACGACACCTATAAAGGACACAATCGGGACATACTGCCTCATCCGTGACTGGGGATGCAAAGACTCTGTAACAGGAGAAAATAATAGAAAGATTCGTTTCATTGATTTAATAAAAATAACAACATAAAATCTCAAACCATGGCAACTTTTTGAATCATCACTCAAACCTCGTTTGATATATGTTTTTGCTATTGCAGACAATCAGCATGAAGGTAGTCTGAAGATTGGAGAAACAACGCTTGCAGATAATATTGATCCAGCTTCAACCACACCCAATAGCGAGGGTCTAAATAAAAGCAGCCAAAGAACGTATTGACCAATATACAAAAAAACGGCAGGTATTAGCTACGAACTCTTGTACACCGAGCTTACGCTTTACATCCGAGGAGGGCGTATTTGTTCCTTCAATGATAAGCAAGTGCATAATGTTTTTAGAACGTTCGGGCGTAAAACGTAAGGAGTTTAAAGGAGCTACCGAATGGTATTCTTGTGATTTAGAAACTGTCAAACGTGCCATTACTGCCATCAAAGAAGGAAAAAGAAAGTTTGGGGGCAGGCGAAGTGACACATACAGAGAATCCTATCATTCTCCGTCCAGAGCAAAAAGAACGCAGTGGAGCGTACGCTCAAGCAGTTTCGTAAAGGCAATCAGATGTTATGGAATGCCAAAATGCGTTTTGGTAAAACCCTATGTGCCTTGCGTGTAGCTAAGGAGATGGGAGCCGTCCGTACCATTATTGTTACTCATCGTCCTGTGGTAGACGCCAGTTGGTTTGAAGACTTCGGAAAGACATTCCACAACTGTCCTGAGTGGCATTATGGTTCGCATAACAAGGGGGAGAGCTTTTGCCTCGCTCCAGAGACTTGCTGTTCAAGGAAAAGAAATATGTGTATTTTGCTTCTATGCAAGATATGCGGGGTTCTAAGGAAGTAGGCGGCAAATTTGATAAGAACAACGAAGTCTTTTCGACAACTTGGGACTTGGTCATTGTCGATGAGGCACACGAAGGTACACAGACCGAATTAGGAAAGGCTGTCTTAGAACAACTGATAAGCAAAAACACTAAGATATTGCGCCTATCAGGCACACCTTTCAATCTGTTGGACGACCACAAAGAAGAGGAGGTCTTTACGTGGGATTATGTTATGGAGCAAAAAGCCAAAATAGACTGGGAAATCAATCATCTTGGTGACACCAATCCATACGCTTCGCTACCCGCTATTCACATATACACCTACGATCTTGGGCGGTTGATGAGTGAATATAGCGACGAAGAAAAAGCCTTCAACTTCCGCGAGTTCTTCCGCACACGAGAAGATGGGAGCTTTGTACACGAGCGAGATATTGACCATTTCCTCACACTCCTGACGACTGATGATGAAGAATCGCTCTATCCTTACTCTAACGACAGCTTTAGACAAATTTTCCGACATACCCTTTGGATTCTGCCGGGTGTAAAAGCCGCCAAGGCTCTCAGCAGAAAACTGGCTAAGCACCCTGTCTTTGGACTCTTCAACGTGGTTAACGTGGCAGGCGATGGTGACGACGAGGAAGAAAGTCGCGATGCACTCGAACTTGTCAATAAAGCTATCGGCAACGATCCTGACGAATCTTACACAATAACCCTCTCTTGTGGACGACTTACCACAGGTGTCAGCGTTAAGCCTTGGACTGGAGTGTTTATGATGGCGGGCTCTTACAGCACTTCGGCAGCCGGATATATGCAGACTATTTTCCGCGTACAGACACCTTACACCCACAATGGGCGCATGAAGACTGATTGCTATGCCTTCGACTTCGCCCCTGACCGTACGCTTCGCGTGCTTGCTGAGACCGCCAAGGTGTCACACAAAGCAGGTAAACAGACCGAAGGTGACCGAAAAATTCTTGGTGACTTCCTCAACTTCTGCCCTATCATTGCCATTGACGGTGGGCAAATGAAGGAATACAAAGTGGAGACTATGCTTGCCCAACTCAAGCGGGCGCAGATTGAAAAGGTGGTGCAAGATGGTTTTGAAAATGGTGCACTCTATAATGACGAATTACTCAAACTCACAGATGTGGAACTCAAAGAGTTTGATGACCTCAAAGGCATCATTGGCAAAACCAAGGCAATGCCTAAGTCGGGAGACATCGACATCAACCGACAGGGACTGACCAACGAGCAATACGAGGAGAAAGAACAACTTGAAAAAGAAAAAGAAGAAAGACCTTACGCCAGAAGAAAAAAACGACTCGACGAGCTTAAAGCAAAGGGCGACCAACGGCGGGAGGCTATCTCCATTCTCCGTGGTATCTCTATCCGTATGCCGCTTATGCTTTATGGTGCCGAAATGGTGGACGAGGACAAGGAACTGACCATCGATAACTTTGCTAAGCTTGTGGACGACCAGTCTTGGGAAGAGTTTATGCCTCGAGGCGTAACCAAACAAGTGTTTGCCCGTTTCAAGCGTTATTACGACCCCGACATCTTCCGCGAGGCTGGTAAGCGCATCCGTGAAATGGCGCGTATGGCAGACAAGTTTACCATTGAGGAACGTATTGCCCGTTTAGCAAGCATCTTTGCCACCTTCCGCAACCCCGATAAAGAAACGGTGCTCACGCCTTGGCGTGTGGTAAATATGCATCTTGGAGATAGCCTTGGAGGCTACTGCTTTATGAATGAGGACTTCACCTCCAACTTAGATATTCCTCGCTATATCGAGCATAAAGGTGTCACGACTGAGGTGTTTCATCCGCAGAGCGTCATTCTGGAAATTAACTCCAAGAGTGGTCTCTATCCCCTCTATGCAGCTTACAACATCTATCGCACCAGATTAGAGCAGGCTCGTCAGAAGTATGGAGAAGTAAATCGTGCCACGGCACTTATGCTTTGGGACTTGACCTTAGAGGAAAACATCTTCGTCGTCTGCAAAACGCCTATGGCACGCTACATCACTATGCGCAGCCTGCGTGGTTTCCGCAATACGACTGTGCATACCGAATACTATCCCGACTTAATAGAAAGCATTATCACAGAACCCGATAGCGTGGTAAATATGTTGCGCTCGGGTAAGAGATTTTGGAAAATAAATAATGACGAAAATATGAAGATAGACGCTATTATAGGCAACCCGCCGTATCAGCTAACCGTAGCAAAGAAAGATACAGATAATGGACAGAAAGCTGTTATAAATATATTTCAGCATTTTCAGTTACTTGCCGACAGACTTTCTCCACGTTTTTCATCGCTTATTTACCCTGCAGGGCGATGGATACATCGTTCTGGAAAGGGACTGGCAGATTTTGGCTACAATCAAATCAATGATAAGAGACTCAGCCGTCTTCATTTCTTCCCCGAATCTACAGACATTTTCCATGATGTTGGTATAGCCGATGGGCTATCTATTGTGTTTATGGATAATGCTAAGAAAAAAGAGGGTTTTGTCTATGCTTATAGCAAAGAAGGAAAAACTATTAAAGTTACAATGACCAACCCTGGAAAGATTTTAATGGCTCTTGACCCGATGGCAGGGCAAATCAGTCAAAAGATACAAGCTGTTGTCACTAACTATCATCTTGACTATATCTATGGGTCAGTTCTTCCTCGCAGTCTATTTTCTATAGAGAGCGATTTTGTTGAGCAAAATCCGACATTAGTACGCCCCTATCAAGAAGGAATGATGCTTTGCGAAGATGAAATAAAATTGTTTACGAATGACAAGGCTGGTAAGGCAGGGCGAGCAAGTTGGTATGTGGCCCAGAAAACGGTAATTAAGACAGGTTTGGACTACTTATATCGGTGGAAAGTCGTAGTGTCGAGTGCCAATGCTGGCGGGCAGAAGCGAAGCAATCAGATAGCTGTGCTTGACAATCGTTCTGCCTTTGGTCGGTCTCGTGTTGCCCTCAAAACTTTTGATACAGAAAAGGAAGCACGCAATTTCTATACATACTGCCAAACAGATTTCATACGCTACGCATTTTTGTTAACGGATGAAGCTTTGACATCCTTGGGAAAACTTGTTCCTGATTTGTTGGACTATACAGATGAGAATGGGATAATAGACTATAGCCAAGATGTGAATGCCCAACTATATCGACTATTTGGAATAGACGAGAGTATGCAAGCCATCATCAAAAAAGACACTCTCAGAACGATAACCAAAAAAGGCAAGCCTTATGATGACTTGCCTCTTTTTTTCACCCCATTGCTCGCACCTTTTCTTCAATAAAGGCTATTTCTTCCGCTTCCAACCCATATTTGTGGTAAAGTTGTTGGTCTATCTCTGCAACAGAAAGTGTCCAATCAATGTCTGACGCTGCGGTAAAGTCTTGCAATGGTACAAGTCGCCAAGTGTCTTTGGGATTGTGTTGCGTTGCTTTAAGTAGCCCTCAGCATCGTTCTGGCAAACTTTGTCTTGACGTATTTGAGACAAGCCTCTGCTTCTGTCCGAGTATCGAATGCTCCTATTGTCAAAAATGTCTGAGTAACTCCTATGAGCGGTTCTCCTATGAGCGGTGAACTCAGTACTTCTCCGATTGCTCCCGATCCGTTGCTTTTAGGAACAATCACCTTATATTTATCCAAATTCGGGTGGGAATCAACATATTCCCTTTTTATCCAACGATAGCAACGTTCGTTTTTATATCTACCATAGAATCTAACTTCCTCTTCCTTTATTTGATAGGTCTCTTTGAATATTTCGGGCAGTTTCTCAAAAAAATATTGGTTGTTATATCGTATGGATGCCCCATACTTAAACGCTCTTTAGCCCAAGGATAGTCTTCGTGTAATTTATCTGACAATCTATAACTTTCGGGCGCATATATTAGTTTTGCAAACAATCCGTTTTCACTTATCTTACATACTTTATTTGCAATAATGTTCAATTTCTTGTAAGCTGTGAACGTACCAATTTTTCCAAAATTCAGCTTAGAGTCTCTGTACATAACAGCCACTCCTCCTTTTATATCTACTGTTGGGAACACATCTGTACTATTTGCCCAATAATCAACCACCTTAAAGTGTTCGTCATTAAGTATCTTAGTGTTCCAATCCTTTGGAGTTTTACCTGCGTTAAACAGATAGCGAGCAGGAGTCAGAAGCGAGACTCTTTGCGCCAAAAAGGCTTTGCAAGGTCGATGAATAAATGATAAACAGGAGCATCGCTTGTGTTTTCGGATGTCACCTGATACGGCGGATTGCCTATAATAGCGTAAATCGGCGAGATTTTTGCAATATTACTTAGATACAAAATCAAATAATATGGTCAAATCATTTAAGCAACAACTCAAGAAAGAAGAATTATCGGACAATACGATTACAGCTTATCTGTATGCTGTAGAAGACTTTGAGCGAAAGTATTCTTGCTTCAATCGGGAAAATCTTTTGCTTTACAAAGCAGATCAAATAGAACAATTTAAACCCAAAACTGTAAACCTTCGCATTCAAGCTCTCAACAAATACTTAGAGTTTATCGGTAAACCTCGCCTTCGTCTCAAATCCCTCAAAAATACAACAGAAAAACTTATCTCGAAAAATGTGATTAGCAATGCGGACTACCAGTATCTCAAGTCAAAACTCAAAGAAGGAGAAGAGGAAGTATGGTATTTCCTCGTTCGTTTCTTAGGTGCTACAGGAGCTCGAGTAAGTGAACTTATACAATTCAAAGTCGAGCATGTGAGAGTGGGTTACTTTGACATCTATACCAAAGGAGGGAAGGTTCGTCGGATCTTCATTCCGCAAGATCTCTGCATGGAGACAAAAGCATGGTTGAAGCGTGCCAATATAGATTTTGGATATCTATTTTTAGACAAACACGGCAAGCAGATTACTCCACGAGCCATTCGACACAAATTGCAACGCTTCGCCCATCAATGGGGTATAAATTCCAAGGTGATGCACCCTCATTCCTTCCGTCATAGGTATGCAAAGAATTTCTTAGAATCGTTCAATGATGTTGTTCTATTGGCAGACTTAATGGGGCATGAGAGTATCGAGACCACACGAATTTACCTGCGTCGTACTTCCAATGAGCAACAGGCTATTGTAGACAAGATAATTACTTGGTAACCTCTTTGACTTGATAAACCATTGTTAGTTGTATCAGTCTCTCTGTGTAATGATTTCGTTCTCGCCATAGTTCATTCACTTTTTGCGTTCAATAAATCCGTAATGTCACTCTCCTTGTAATGACACTTGTATTCAATCATTGAATAAGGAATTTTACCCACATCTCTGTATGATTGCAAGGTACACTTACTGATAATCAAACGCTTACATAAAGCTTTCGTTATCAAGTCCCCTCACTATCGGGCGGATTGCCGAAGAGTTGTTCGAAACGATGAATAAAGTTTGCAGAACTAACAATCTATTCAAAATATATTTTACTGTCACTTCCGTCATCCAAAATGATTCTATAACTTGTTGATTTATAGCATCTTTATTTCAAGTGTTAAAAAGTGACAGTAAAATAAAAAAATAAAACTACAATAGTAATGTCACTGATTTTAGTCAGCTTTATTACTCCGCATATCAAAAACCCTAAATTTATCCCAAATCTTCTAAGTTTACAATATTAATTGCAAACTTAGAGGTTTGCATTAAAATATTATAGCTGCATAATAGCTTTTCGGATATTCTCTTTTGCAACAGTAGGCTTCATTGCTTCTGTGAGCAACATTTCCTGTGGTGTAACACATTGAACATGTGAAAAGCCTGCCTTAAGTAAAGCTGCCGCATCCTTTACCTTCCCAGCTATAAAGCATAACAGGAACATTCTTGCGAAGACCATATTCTAAGATTCTTGCTGGTATCTTTCCCATTAATGTCTGACTATCTGCACTACCCTCCCCTGTTATAATCAAATCTGCATCTTCTATAAGTGAACTAAAATTGACAGTTTCTAAAAGAACATCTGCACCAGACCTCATCTTGGCATTCATAAACTGCATAAAAGCATAACCCAATCCACCTGCAGCTCCAGCACCGTTATTCAAAGAACAATCAAAACCTAACTGAGCAGCAGCCATACGTGCAAAAGTACGTGCTCGACGATCCAAACAAGCTATCATTTCTGGTGTCGCTCCCTTCTGTGGACCAAAAATGACAGCAGCACCACGTTCACCAAAGAGAGGATTATTTACATCTGAAGCTAAGGTTATATCTAAATCTCGTAAAAATTTATCACGCCAGTTTTTCCCAAGAATGTCTTTCAAAGCTGCCAACATACCAAGTCCGCAATCGCTTGTAGCCGACCCTCCAAGTCCTACAATAAACTTTCTATACCCTCTTTGAAGTGCAGCAGCAAAGACTTCACCTAATCCATAAGTGGTTGCAAGTAAAGGGTTCAATTCCCGTTGCTTAAGAAGATTTATGCCACACGACAAAGCAGTCTCTATGACGACCGTATTATCTGCACATACGGCATAGCTTGCTTGAATGGGACGCATGAGCGCATCGTGGCAATTAATAGTAATCTCCTTACAGTCGAATAACTGTAAAAAGACTTCTAACATTCCATCTCCCCCATCCGTGACAGGAACCTTTACAACTTTAACCTCCTGCCAACGTTGGCGAAGACCCTGTTCAGCAGCATCTTCAGCTTCAACAGAAGAGAGACAACCTTTAAAACTATCAATAGCTAAAATAATATGCTTCATATTGACTGCAAAGTTATTAAGAATTCGTGAATAATTTGGTTTTTACATCTATTATATATATCTTTGCAAGATAAACTGTAATTATATACCTCTTTATGAAACAATTTTTCAAATTCGTTTTTGCTTCTTTCTTTGGAATGATGTTGTTTAGCATCGTTACTGGACTCTTTGCGCTTTTTACTATTGTTGGTATGATTGCATCGCAGGATACAACCAAAGAACCTGAAGACAACTCAGTACTTGTATTGAATCTTTCAGGACAGATGTCAGAGAGAAGTGAAAATAATTTTCTTAGTCAGCTACAAGGTTCTCAAATAAATAGTTTGGGTCTTGACGATATGCTTGAAGGAATCAGAAAAGCTAAAGACAACGATAAAATAAAGGGTATATACATAGAAGCAGGTGCGTTTGCGTCTGATTCATATGCTTCTATGCAGGCATTGCGTAAAGCACTACTCGATTTCAAGAAGAGTAGAAAGTGGATTATTGCTTACGCTGACACCTATACACAGGGTACATACTACTTGTCGTCTGTTGCTGATAAAGTTTATCTTAATCCACAAGGACAGATTGACTGGCACGGATTAGCTTCTGAACCAGTTTTCATTAAGGACCTCTTGGCAAAATTCGGTGTAAAGATGCAGGTAGTAAAGGTTGGTGCTTACAAAAGCGCAACCGAGATGTTCACTGGCGACAAGATGAGCGATGCTAATCGTGAGCAAACATCAGCCTATTTAAACAGTATCTGGAGTAATATTACAAAGGAAGTTGGAGCAAGCAGAGGTTTGTCAGTAGCACAACTGAACGCATACGCAGACAGTATGATAACCTTTGCTGACCCACAAGAATATGTAAAATTAAAGCTCGTTGATGGCTTAGTTTATACAGACCAGATAAAAGGAATCGTCAAAAAGCAATTAGGTATTGAGGCTGACAAAGACATCAATCAGGTTACTATTGCTGACATGGTGAACACTGAGGACAAAAACCAAGGTGATAAGGAAAATGAAGTTGCAGTCTACTATGCTTATGGTGATATTGTTGATGGTGTTGTAGGAGGTCTCTTCTCACAAGGTCATCAGATTGACGCACAAGTTGTTTGCAAAGATTTGGAAGAGTTAGCAAAAGATAAAGATGTTAAGGCTGTTGTCGTACGTGTCAACTCTGGCGGCGGCTCCGCTTATGCATCAGAGCAAATCTGGCATCAGATTATGGAACTGAAGAAGTTGAAACCTGTCGTTGTTAGTATGGGTGGAATGGCTGCTTCTGGTGGCTATTATATGTCAGCACCAGCCAACTGGATTGTTGCTGAGCCTACTACAATTACAGGCTCTATAGGAATCTTTGGTATGTTCCCTGATGTTAGCGGTCTGCTAAGAGAAAAACTGGGTTTAAAGTTTGATGAAGTAAAAACCAACAAATATGCAGACTTCGGCACACGTGCTCGTCCTTTCACAGAAGAAGAAATGTCATATCTTAGCCAATATGTAAAACTGTAGCTATAAACTCTTCCGTCACCGTGTGGCAGAAGGACGTAAGATGACTGAAGAACAGGTTGAGAAGGTAGCACAGGGGCATGTGTTTACTGGTCAAGATGCACAAAAAGATAGGACTTGTCGATCAGCTTGGTGGATTGGATGTTGCTGTAGCAAAAGCTGCACAACTTGCTAAACTACCAAATTATAGAAAAATGTGCTTACCCAAAGGAGCCTAACTCTTAGAGCAAATGATGGATCAAACGAATCCTAATAATTACCTCAGCCAGCAGTTACGTGCTAACTTAGGTGACTATTATGAGCCATTCACACTCCTAAAGACCATTGATCAACAGAGTGCAATTCAGGCACGTTTGCCATTTTATCCTAATATCCATTAATCATATATGGAAGGAGACCACATCAAAATAAACAAATGGCTATTGCCTTTCAGCTGGCTCTATGGGCTTGGAGTAAGACTGCGCAATGAGTTATTTGAACTGAACATTCTCAAATCCCGACAGTTTGACATTCCAGTCATATCTGTTGGTAACATTACTGTGGGTGGTTCAGGAAAGACTCCCACGTAGAATATCTTATCCGATTACTGAAGGATAAAAATGAAGGTGGCTATCCTCTCACGTGGCTATAAACGTAAGAGTTGTGGATACGTATTAGCAAACGAGAATACTCCTATGCGGGAGATTGGTGATGAACCCTATCAAATGAAGACAAAGTTCCCTGATATTCGTGTTGCAGTTGATAAGAAGCGATGTGAGGGAATAGACCGATTAACATCTGACGAGGAAACAAAAGATACAGATGTAATCCTTTTAGACGATGCTTTTCAGCACCGATATGTACATCCTGGTATCAATATCCTGTTAGTTGATTATCATCGACTTATCATCTATGACAAACTTCTTCCTGCTGGTAGATTACGAGAACCACTCTCAGGAAAAAATCGTGCAGATATTGTGATTATCACAAAGTGTCCTAAGAGTCTAAACCCAATAGACTATCGTGTATTGAGTAAAGCTATGGAACTCTACCCTTTCCAGCAGCTTTATTTTACCACATTAGACTATTGTGACTTGGAACCTATCTTCAATAAAGGAAGAAATATACCACTCACAGAGATAAGAGGAAAAAATATCTTGTTGCTTGCTGGTATCATGTCACCAAAGCAATTGGAGTTGGATCTAAACTCTTTCACAGGAAACAATGCACTGACAACACTATCGTTCCCAGACCATCATGCATTCACAGCAAAGGATATTCATCGTATTAACGAGACCTTTGCTAAAATGCCTGAACCAAAATTGATTGTCACAACAGAGAAAGATAAGGCACGTCTTGTTGATATTGATAAATTATCAGACGAAGTAAAAGAAAACATTTATGCACTTCCTATCAAGGTAAGCTTTATGCTTGACAAGGAAGAGACATTCAATAAAAATAATATCCTATGTACGAAAAAATTCAAGAAACAGCATCTTGGCTAAAAGAGAGGATGACCACAAGTCCAAAGACAGCCATCATTCTGGGCACAGGCCTCGGACAATTAGCTTCAGAGATAACCGATAGCTACTCATTTTCTTATCAAGATATACCAAATTTTCCAGTTTCAACAGTAGAAGGTCACGCTGGTAGCCTTATCTTTGGAAGACTTGGTGGTAAGGATATCATGGCTATGAAAGGTCGCTTCCACTTCTATGAAGGATATAACATGAAGGATGTTACCTTCCCAATTCGTGTAATGCACGAGTTAGGCATTGAAACATTGTTTGTTTCAAACGCTTCTGGCGGTATGAATCCATCGTTCAAGATTGGTGACCTCATGATTATTACAGATCATATTAATATGTTCCCAGAACATCCGCTACGTGGTCGTAACTTCCCTACAGGTCCTCGTTTTCCAGATATGCACGAGGCATACGACCATAAATTGGTTGATTTAGCAGACTCTATTACTAAGGAGAAGAACATCGAAGTTCAGCATGGAGTTTACATGGGCGTACAAGGACCAACCTTTGAAACACCTGCAGAATACCGTATGTACCACAAGATGGGAGGTGATGCTGTTGGCATGAGTACCGTACCAGAGGTTATCGTTGCTCGCCATAGTGGTATTAAGGTGTTCGGCATCAGTGTAATCACTGACCTTGGTGGCTTTGATGTTCCTGTAAAAGTTAGCCACGAAGAGGTTCAGGAAGCTGCAAACGCTGCACAGCCACGTATGACAGAGATTATGCGTGAGATGATTAAACGATCATAAGGCATATAAATATAAAAAGAAACTAAGGCGTTCTTTATTCTATAATTCATAGATAAAGGACGTCTTAGACATTATATCAATAAGCTATTAATAAAGTAAATGGAAATAAAAAGACCTTGGTGAATTCGGACTAATCAACCGTCTCACAAAAAGATATACAACCAATCAACAACTCTACCATTATGGGCGTGGGTGACGATGCTGCTGTTTTTACACTATTCAGATAAAGAAACACTTGTCTCTTCACAGATGTTCATGGAGGGGGTACAGTTCGATTTAACTTACATAGACATGGAACATCTTGCCTACAAGGTGGCTATGATAGCTATGAGTAACATATTCGCTATGAATGGACAGCCACGGCAACTCATCGTTTCATTAGGGCTTGGAAAACGTTTCAAAGTAGAAGACCTTGATCAGTTCTATGCTGGATTGAACAAAGCTTGTGCTAAATGGAATGTAGACATTGTTGGAGGTGACACAACTTCTTCATATACGGGACTTGCTATTAACCTCACTTGTATTGGTGAAGCTGCAAAAGATAATATCGTCTATCGTAGTGGAGCAAATGAGACCGATCTTATCTGCGTTACCGGTGATCTTGGTTCAGCCTACATGGGCTTGCAAATTCTCGAACGTGAAAAGACTGTTTATTACCAACAAGTGCAAGAGTATAATAATAAGGTAAAGGAAGCGCAAAGCAATAAAGACGAGAAACGACTTGAAGCATTACGCCAGGAACGAGCAGCAATAGAGGGTTTCCAACCAGACTTTGCAGGAAAAGAATACCTTATTGACCGCCAGTTGAAACCTGAAGCACGTGGTGATGTACTCAATCAACTGCGTACAGCAGGCATACATCCAACCTCTATGATTGATATTTCAGATGGATTGGCAAGTGAATTAAAACATATTTGCAAAAAGTCACTGCGGTTGTAGAATTTATGAAAAGAATATTCCTATCGATTATCAAACTGCAGCAACCTGCGAAGAGTTCAATATGAACCTTACAACAGCTGCTTTAAATGGTGGAGAAGACTATGAACTTCTTTTTACAGTACCTATCGGCGATCACGAGAAGATTGATAAGATGGAGAATATCAGACAGATAGGTTATGTAACAAAGGAAAACTTGGGTGCATTCCTTATTGCTCGTGATGGTAACGAGTTTGAGTTGAAGGCACAAGGTTGGCCTAAAAACGAGAAATAGCCAACTTGTTAAAGGATGTAAATAGAAACATTTTTTTTTAAAAACTTGGAGGAATAAAATAAAAGTACTACCTTTGCATCGCAATTGAGAAAACAACACAAACGTTACAAAAATTGATTGCAAATAACGATGGTGCCATAGCTCAGTTGGTAGAGCAAAGGACTGAAAATCCTTGTGTCCCCGGTTCGATTCCTGGTGGTACCACTCCTCCTTTCATCAGGGCGGTTCTCGCAAGAGCCGCTCTTTTTACTCATTATAACCTCCTTATAATGGGTCAGGCCAAAAGCGCTCAGCAGGTGTGAGTACTCGAGCGTAGAGTATTTATAGATACAGGCTAAGTTCAAAGAAAGAACTTTATTCATAACCTCTGTTAGTTCTGCATTTTATGCGCACCGAGGGATTCGATAGACGCAGTCTGTCACATGCCGGCAGCCGACGCAGCGAATGAGCCAGCTTCGCGACGCCATATTTGCAACGATAGTCTGCCGTACCTCGATAGTACTTCAGAAAATCATTTTCAGCGAATGATAAATCGTGTCTTCACGTCGTGCATTCTCCGAACTAGCCTTGCTTCAGTCCCATCGTCTCTCCGACGACTTGAACAGTACTCACTTTTTCATCAGCAAACACTACGCGCTCACTCAGTCGCGGTCGATACGTTATCTTTCATCCGCATTTATTTTCTCGACATGCTTGCCGTGCTGCTCAGCGACTAGCCTATTTCATGCCCAGACGTCATTTCGTAGCACAGCGTATCAATCACTGTTTAGTTTTGAAAACACGCCCACATCTGACGCAAGTATCGATGACGATCCATGCTCGTTTTCTCATCTATCTTATCCATACCCGCAGACATCCGAGGATCGGTTCCAGCACACGGCCACAAGACATCCTGCTTGCCGCGTTTGTCCCCGACAGTGATATCGCGTTCATTGACAGCGACGTCTCGTCTATTGCTGTCATTGTCTCGAAGAGAGTCATTTTCCGAGCACGAGCACTCGATTTTGATGACCTAGTTTCAGTCATCAGTTTTCGACGTCCACGATAGATCAGCGGCAGGTCACGATCACGTTTCTTTTGTGCCGAACTCTGAATGAGTCGAGGCCTGCATTATTGCAGAGAGACCCAGCGTCGAATATTCAGCATACGACGAAGAGTCCCACGAACGAGAAAGTCGTCACCTCGACAGCTGTCTAAAGCTTTTTGATTCGATGACGATCATCGAAGTCTCCATCTTCCTCATCAAGATAAACTACGCAACAATGAAGTATCAAACTCTCTAACAACAGAGAAATAATGTAATACATCACTGGGTAACGAATTGGCTAACTCGATATAGATATTTTTTCCATGATACAGCGAAAAGAAAAATATATAACTCAAGAAAATTTCCCCACCTTTTTCTACTGAGCCGAAATTTCTTTATTTGATATCTTTTTCTTTCCTTTGTATTATGGAAGATACTTATCTATATCATTTAGCATCGTTGGTTCTCCCTAAGGATGTATTGAAATACTTTCTGTAGTTAAAATAGAACATAGTCCTTCATTATTGCGTATCCATCTTGACGAGAAGATGGAGAAAGAACTTTCCGACGATCTTCTATTTTGAATCAAAAAGGCTTTATGAAAGCTGTCGAGGTGACGGACCTTCCGATTCGTGACCATAAGGTTATTTTTGGTTCTTCGTCGACGTCGCTGGATAGATATTCGTACAGGTAAGAGTTTCTCTCTCCCTTGCAGATAGATATTACAGCCTCCGCACTCGTTATTCCAAAGAGTTCGGAGCTTTTTAAAAAGAAACGTATGGAGACATCCCCAGTGACCTGCCGTACGCTTGAGGAATTCTATCATATCAATGGACGTAGTTTTGAGAAACAATACAAGGAAACACTAAGTGGTTACAGGTCCTGGGATCAGTTACCCTCATGCACAGAAGTGGCTTTCTTTGAGGATAATATTGGCAAAGAAAACTATAGCTATAGACGAGACATCCTTGTCCAATGGTGAACTCTATACGATTGTCACTAATAGGGACAAACATGGCAGGGCAAGATGTCTTGTAGGCTATTGTTGCTGGAACCAAAGTCTTGATGTCTGCAGAAAGTATTGATAAGATAGATGAAAAGAAACGGGAAGAAGTAGAAGAGGTCACCTTGGACTTATCCGATAGTATGCGTAAGATTGTAAGGCATTGTTTTCCAAAGGCTAAAACGAGTGATCGATCGCTTTACATACAGAAACTTGCAAGTGATGCCTGCAACAGATGAGAATAGAGCATCGCTGGTCTGCTTTTACAGCAAGCAAATGACGAGAAAGAGAATGCAAAGTTAGAAAAACAGACCCTATCAACCACGTGACTTTTGAGAATGGAGATACACGTAGTGAACTGCTGGTAAGAAGTAGGTATCTGTTATTCAAATCATCAGAGAAATGGACTGATGAGCAGAAGCTAAGAGCCAAGATACTATTTAGAGAATATCCTGACATTAAGAAGGCTTACGGATTATCACATTCGCTAAGAATGATTTTTGCTAAGAATACTATCAAAGATGCAGCCAGACTATCATTGGCAAAATGGTATAATAACGTCGCAGAAGCTGGTTTTCATTCCTTTAATGTCATTGCTGCAACTTTCTACGAGCATTACGAAGACATACTTAACTTTTATATTAACAGATCTACAAACGCTGCTGCGGAATCCTTCAATGCAAAAATAAAACTATTTAGGGCTAACTTAAGAGGAGTTGTAGATAAAAGTTTCTTTCTTTTTAGACTTGCCAAAATATATGCCTTTCCCCACTAAATATCTACTGTCCCCTAAAAGCCAGTTGCAAGCCTATACTCTTAAGCACATAATTTCATAAGTATTTATTACCTTTGCATCATGAAGAATCACCAAAACGGCTCAGTAGAAATTGTCTTTATAACTTGACGTAGCTCGCTACGTCTGCGCCAAAAACAAACAAGATGCTCGATAATAAAACACAATATGTTTAGGCTCTAATGAACTATTTGGGTTAAAAAGAAAAAGCGATGACCTTCACAGGTGATCGCTTTCTTTACTCAATAGGTATTAGTCTTTTAAAGGTAAAAGATTGTTTTCAGGATAACAGTCACAAAGATATATTATTTTTGCGTCACATGCAAACTTTTAGTAGATTATTTTTTCATTATAATGATGTGTGCGGACACATGTTTATGCAAAAGTCTATTTTTAACGAAATAAGTCTCAAACCTCTTTGTTTCATAAGTTTATTTGTTATTTAAAAAGTTCAGAAATTTAAGTTATTCCACTTGTATATTAATAGCCTTTTGTAATGCTATATGAATAGCTAGTGTCTATACTTTATCATAACACCACCAATCCTTTTTGTATAATAATTTATCCATTAAAATGCTTTTTGTTATCCATAGTGTCTTCTTTATTCATAGATTATAATTAACTTTGCAAAGAATTTATGTATAAGTTAAATATTAGCAAAAAGCAAAACCTTCCATTACTACATTTATAAATGATTATGAAGAAAAGAACAATCGTAGTTGTTTGAATGCTCCTTATGGTTTTGACTGCTGTTGCTGGCGGCAAAATCAAGGTAGCATGTGTAGGAAATAGTGTGACATGGGGAATGACAATTATCGATAGGGAAAAGAATTGTTATCCAGCACAACTACAGAAAATGTTAGGAGATAAATATGAAGTCAGAAACTTCGGACACTCTGGAACTACACTACTACAACATGGACATCGTCCCTATGTCGACCAACAAGAGTACCAAGACGCTTTGAACTTCAAGGCAGACCTTATCATTATCCATCTTGGACTCAATGATACCGACCCACGAAACTGGCCTGAGTACAGTGAAGAATTTAACGCTGATTACATCCGTCTGATTGATAGTTTCCGTCAGGCGAATCCTAAAGCAAAGATTTGGATTTGTCTTATGACCCCTATCTTTGAGCGTCATCCACGTTTTGAGAGTGGTACACGCGACTGGCATGCGCAGATTCAGAAACATATACGACAAGTGGCGACTGCGACACGAGTTCCGCTCATAGACTTAAATACACCTCTATAGTCGTCCTGACCTTCTTGCTGATGCTATTCACCCGAATGCTGAGGGCGCAAAAGATTATTGCAGAGACGGTCTATGGAGCCTTGACAGGCAACTCATGGTGGGCTTGCTCTGTTCCATTGTATACCGATGGTATGGTTATTCAGCGCAACAAACCTATTGTTTTCCGTGGAAAAAGCAAATACAGGTGAAACTGTTAAGGTCAACTTCAATGGGCATATGCTTTCAGCTATAACAAATGATGCCGGAAAAATGGAAGATTACCTTCCCTGCTGAGAAAGCTGGCGGACCTTATAAAGCCCAAATAAGTACGAAGAAAGAAAAAGCTTACTATTAAAGACATATACGTTGGTGAAGTGTGGCTTTGCTCAGGACAATCAAACATGGAGTTACCTGTAAATGCTGTACAGAGCAGGACACAAGACTTGAATGAGGCTGACAGTCAGACACACTTACATCTTTTTAATATGTCAGCTATCTCACCCAACGACTGCCGTAGCATGGTCAGCTAATGCTTGCGACTCTGTAAATCGTCATCAGTACCTCCATATTGGACCATGGCGTAACTGCTCTCGAGAATCTTTTGGGTGGCTTTCAGCTGTAGCTTATCACTTTGGAAAGAAGTTAGCAGACAGTTTGCAGGTCCCAGTAGGTATCATCTGTAATGCTGTTGGTGGTACCACTACAGAGTCATGGATTGACCGCCATACGTTAGAACAACGTATGCCAGCTATTCTTCGTGACTGGTATCATGGAGATTTCGGCATGAAATGGGCACGTGAGCGAGCATTGCAAAACATCAGCGTAAGTAAGAACCCACTGCAACGTCATCCTTATGCACCAGCCTATATGTTCGAGACTGGTATGCTTCCACTAAAGGGATATAGTATCAAGGGAATTGTTTGGTACCAAGGTGAATCCAATGCACATAACATGGAACTACACGAACGCCTCTTCCCGATGTTACAGAAGAGTTGGCGTAACTTCTTCCATAACCCAGAGCTACCATTTTATTTCGTACAGCTCTCCAGCCTGAATCGCCCTTCATGGCCACGTTTCCGCGATTCTCAGCGTCGTATGGCATCAAGACTACGTAATACCTGGATGGCTGTTACAACAGACGTGGGTGATTCCTTAGATGTGCATTACACGAATAAAAAAAGCCTGTCGGTGAGCGACTTGGCTTACAGGCTTTACACCATAGTTATGACTACAACATAGAATCTGATGGTCCTATCTGTCATTCTGTATCAGCAAAAGACAATGGACTTGAATTGCAGTTTATTCACGCAAAGTCACTATCTGCTAAGGGTGGCCGCCTTATTGGCTTTGAGGTAGCAGGTGCAGATGGTATTTATTATCCAGCAGAAGCACAAATAACATCATCTAACACAATTTTGTTAAGTCGTCTTCTGTAACACGCCCACTCTATGTTCGTTATGGATGGCAACCTTTACACGCGCCAACCTTTGTGAATGAGGTAGGATTACCATGTAGTACATTCCAATGGGCAGTAAAGAAATAAAGGTGTTTATAACCATCGTTCTTTGTTTAGAAAAATGATACACTAAGTCAGACTGTCCGCAGTCTGACTTTATTAAGACCATTCCAGACTGAATCTTATTTACTACATTACATAAATAAACTTTTCTCCCTTTATAACTCCTTGATGTATCCCTATATATTTGGTAGATTTAACCATATCATGCATCTACAATAGGACACTCTCAATAACTTTATAGCAAAAAGAATTTAAGAACTTCATCATATTTATGTGGTGATTAGCAACTTTCTTTTTAACTTTGTACGCTATCTAAAAAATCCCTATCAATGATTGATACAACAATGAACAACTATACCTTATATAATTCAAAGCACTCTTTCTACCCTATGGGTTACAACTTCAATAGCTGCTCTTGGCGTTTCCCTCCCAGCCAAAGCACAACAAGAAAATACACAACCCAATATTATCTTGTTCATGGTAGACGACATGGGATGGCAGGACACATCCTTCCCTTTGCCGATTCTGATTACTGCCAATAATCGGAAATACGATACACCCTAACATGGAAAGACTTGCTCCGAAGGGATGATGTTTACAGATGCTTATGCAACTCCTATCAGTTCGCCCTCCAGATGTAGTCTGATGACAGGTATGAATATGGCTCGTCATCGGGTAACGAATTGACTTTACATCGCGATAAGATGACAGATGGGAAACGAGATGGCGTAACATTACCTGATTGAATTATAATGGTATTGCGCAAAAGCGGTAATGTCGCACATACTACAAAGGCTATATCCTTTGTACAACTCCTAAAAAATGAGGGGCTATCATACCATACATTGCGGAAAAGCACACTGGGGAGCTATTGACACCCGGGTGAGAACTGTGCCATTTTGCGCTTTTGACGTAAACATTACAGGTACGGCAGCTGGTGGATTAGCTACCTATTTAAGCGAGCGTAATTATGGTTTTACGAAAGAGGGCAAACCCACATCTCCATTCGCTATCCCAGGCTTGGAACGTTATTGGGGTACTGGTATCTTTGCCACAGAAGCCCTTACACAAGAGGCAATAGCATCATTAGAGAAGGCTAAGAAATACGACCAACCTTTCTATCTCTATATGTCTCATTACGCCGTGCACGTACCAATCGATCGAGATATGCGTTTTTACCCCTCACGTATCGTGCACGTGGTCTTTTCGAAAAGGAAGCTGCTTACGCTTCATTGATTGCAGGAATGGATAAAAGTTTGGGAGATCTTATGGATTGGGTCGCAAAGGCAGGACTTAAGCGAGAGACTATCATCATCTTTATGAGCGATAATGGAGGACTCGCCTCATCATCCTATTGGCGGGATGGAGAACTTTACACGCAGAATGCACCACTCAAGAGCGGTAAAGGCTCACTGTATGAAGGAGGTATAAGAGTTCCCTTTATTGTAAAATGGAATAATATTGTAAAACCAAATACTGCTCTCATGCACCTATCATCATAGAGGACCCTCACCCCTACCTTACTCTCCATGGCTGGAATTAAGAACTATCATGTACCACAAAAAAATAGACGGACAAGACATTACACCTATTCTTCGTGGTAAACAACAAGGTGATAAGAAGCGACAACTGATATGGAACTATCCTAACATTTGGGATGGAGAGGGATTGGGAATCAGTCTTAATTGTGCCATTCGTGAAGGGCAATGGAAATTGATTTATTCGTATCTCACTGGTCAAAAAGAACTATACAATCTATCCAGCGACCCTGTCTGAGAAGAATAATCTTGCTTCTTCTCACCCTCAACTCGTTGCTCGTCTTTACAGACATCTCACATCTAAATTACACAAAATGAATGCACAGAAACCAATCGTAGAGGGTGAAAAAAGAAAATAAGAGTGGTTTGTTTAAGTAGACATAAGTTATTCATTGATTTTATTTCAACTGCATCATTCTACTCTTATAGGATAAAAGAGAGAATAGTATCTCCTTGAAGTGGTATCTTATCAACTTTACGAAATAAGCTACTGACCCAACAGGTTAAGTAAGTTCTTTGTAGTACAACTTGTTTATAACAATAAGTTGAATCTACTTTGGTGACATTTTGCGAGATGTTTAGCAGGCAGCACCATTGGTGTTTACCAACAACACAACACGTGCGGACCATCAACACGCTATGTGCGGAATGACAACACATCAGCTGAAGATTGTCAAAGAGTCTCGTTTTGGTTATTATAAAGAAGACTGTAAAATGCTTTATAAAGAACTAATATAGGACAACTCTACCAAACAGCACTATAAAAACGTCTTATTGATATAACGCTTTATCATAGTCAATAGTCTTCAAAACAAGACGACGACGATTGCTGTTGAAACTTGGAGAGATGACATTCCTCTCTTCGAAGTAGTCTTTTGTCTTTATTCCAGCCAGATAAAGCAACAGATGTGGTGATCATCTGTCATAAACTTATTACTTCTTGCCATCAATGTTTCAAAAATCTTGCGATGTCTCTGCTTATATATAGGCGAACACCATATCCAAAAAGGTATTTCAAACTCTTCGTGATACTTCCTGAGATTGATTTGTTCGACTTCAGTTAACCTACAGCCATATTTACATCTTTACCATAGCAATCCTCTCCATGGTCAGACAAGTAGACAATAATGGCATCCTTGTTACGGAACTGTTCTACTATCTTGTTCAATACAAAATCATTATAAAGCGTTGCATTATCGTAGTCTGCAATAGTTTGTTTCTCTTTATCTGTCAAGTCCATACGCTTATAATCCTTTATTCCAAACTTCTTCATATTACTTTTACAACGCAATGAGTATTGAAAAAATGCTGTCCTAAAAAGATGAAAGATTATCAGTTGTGGCTTCTATAGCTAATGATATCTTTATAATCATTTAATAGATTCTCATCATAGTTATGAATCGTGACATTTCTATAATCAAACATTTGCTTGTTTAGCTGTGGATGATTTAAGAAGAAACCACCTACAAGATTATTCGTCCAATCAGGTGATAGTTAATACCATACGGAAATTGATTAGACAAGAAACTAACATGATAACCCGCTTTCTTAAACACTGCAGGAAAGAGTACATACTTACTCCAATCACCTTTCTCGTCAACGGATTGCAATGAGAAAATTTGCTTGAACACTTTACTCGTTAGATTCCATGGTGAAACAACATTAGTGAACACTGTTAACGAATCTTTACCATTCATCATGGCAAGTTGATAAGGCGTTGTTGGCAAGGGATAGCCATACAATTGAGAATGGTGTCGGTTGGCACTTTCACCTATAACAAGTACAATTGTAGGAGATGTGAAAGAACATGAATCTACTTTTATTTGCTGATTAGCCATAATGACTCCATCAACCTGCTTTGCTATCAAGTGGTTTGAATAAAGTCCATAAACAATACGTCTCGACTGGATGATAAAAGATGTGCAAACCCATTAGTAACCGCAACCTCAAGTTCTGAGAGATTCTTAACTCTATAAAGCTGAACCTTATCATAAACACTTAAAGTTATTCCTACAAAGATTGTAAACATTAAAGCAAAGGCAACAAAAGGTTGCTTGAGATAAGAGGTTGGAAATGTCATCTTCTTTACCGCCATAACAATATGACAGAGTGCAAGAAAAAGAATAATATCAGCTGCGGAAAAGAAAAGTTTTAGATTAAGATATTGCAAGAAAAACTCTGTAGCCTCTCTGCCTGTAGTCTCTTGCGCTAAAAGAATCATTGTCGGTGTAATTGGAGTATCAAAGAGTGTCTTACAGCAAGTATCTATTATGACTACCACATAAACAACACTACTCAACATAATCACCAACCCTTGACGTATTGTTTGTTGACAAAGACTCAGTAAAAAACAAATAATATATAGATCCGCAATCAATTCTATATAACCAAAAACATTACGATGACTCACATTCGTAAAGGCACCAACCAACAGCATAAACATAAAGAAAAGAGAATTCTCTTCTATTGGCTTTACCATCTTAGTTACAAAGGTACTTTTCATTTTTCGTATTATTGATTTGCTTCATACTGTTTCATCCAATCATGATCTTAACATGCTATAATAATCAGGATTAGTTACAAAGGTACAAAAATAGCATCCGTATTTTTCAAATAATTGTTATTTACATAAGCGTTATAGATATATACATTATACCATAATTCTATATTGATTGTCTATTTATGTAACTTAACATAGCTCGCTATACCTTTAACCCAAAGATAGACAAGCCGCTCAATTATAAAACAAAATCAGTTTAGTCTTTAACAGGTAGTTTAGCTTAAAAGAATAATTATAACTACTAAGCCTAATCATAAGAACAGTGAGCACATACCAACATGTAGCTCACCGCTCAAAATAGCTATTTATTCTTCAATTGATTGGTTTCAACATAATAAGAAGAAACATCAAAAGAAAAATAACGATAGAAGTTGACAAAAGGCTTAAGAATTATTTTCTTTTTCTGTTTGCTAAGAAGTTCTTGTATATTTTCTTTACCTGAGGTGCAAGGAAAAATAATACCAATAAGGTTAGGAATTACCATCAGACCATTGAAGGTATCTACAATTCCCATACCATATCTGCTGCAAAAAGACAGCCAAGAAAGACAAAGAGAACAACAAGTGCACGATAAGAAAGAATGCCCTTCTTACCAAAACATAAACTTGATATTCATCTCAGCAAACATATACCACCCTAATAATTGTTGTGAAAGCAAAGAAGATTAGACTGATGGCAAGGAAGATATCCACCATTTCCAAAAAGCTATCTCGAAACCTTCTTGCGTAATAGCAACCGATTTTAAGCTTAGATTTTGGAAAGAACCTGTCAGCATAATGACAAAAAGCTGTTGATGTACAGATAAGAACGGTATCAACAAAAAACACCTGCCATAGCTACAAAATCCCCTGCTCAGAAGGGTCTTTTAACATCAGCCAAAGCGTGAGCATGAGGTGTTGAACCCATACCAGCCCTCATTCGAAAACAGACCACGAGCAACACCATAGCGAATAGCATATTTCATCACCGTACCAGCGGCTCCACCTGCTGCGACTTCATAGAGAAAGCATCTTGGAAGATTGTACGGATAACATGAGGCAACCGATCAGCAAACATATAAATGATAACAAGCGAACCCAAGATATATACAACCGCCATGAAAGGGACTAAAAGTTCCGCAATAGCGGTGATTCGGCGTTGTCCTCCAATAATTACTACACCCACAACAGCTGCTAAAACAATACCTATAATATAAGAAGGTATATGGAAAGCATTATTCAAAAGCTATTGAGATAGAGTTTGCTTTGTACCATATTTCCAACGAATCCCAACGCAAGAACAATAGCAACAGAAAAACAAACAGCAAGCCACTTACTACCAAGTCCATAATAAAGATAATAGGCTGAGCCTCCGACCGTCTCGCCATGATACTCTTTCTTATACTTCTGGGCAAGTACTGCCTCAGAGAAAATGGTGCTCATTCCTAACAATGCAGATACCCACATCCAGAAAAATAGCTCCCATACCACCACTTGCAATAGCTGTTGCACACCACCAATATTACCAGTACCAACTTGAGCAGCTACAGCTGTGGCTAATGCTTGAATGAATTAACTTTTTGTTTCACCAGGCTTTTCGCTTCTTGAATATTGGACCAAAAGCATACTTAAACGCCAAATTTAAATGGCGAATCTGTGGGAAAGCCAAGGTAGACAGTATAGAAAAATGCCTACTCCTAACAATGCGTACATGAGAAAAACTATTCCACAAAAAAACTCATTGAACGCTTTTACATAGTCTAATACATTCATCGGCTACATAGTTTAGATATTAGTAATAGATTAGTGGATAATACCACATTAGATTGTTTATTAACAGATTAAATAATCAATCTTACGCCGCAAATATAGTATTTTATCTTTTACAAAGCAACTATAAAAAGCAACTTTTTGAGTTAATCACAGAATTACTTTTTGTATTAACATTTTTCATCATGCAGAGCTCAATCTGATGCTATTTTACTGATCTAATTAACGGTGTAATTATCATTCATAAACTCATTTATATCTCTCATCTGCCTCACATTGAAAAATCTCATCATGAAATACTTCAACTATACATACCGCATTGAAAAGACTTTACATAAATCTAAATGAACCTATTAAAATAAGGACGAAAAACACACGTTAATATCATCTTTCTAACCAACAGGGAATCAAACACTTAAGTCAAGGCATTTCAAAAGATGCTTAATAGGCTTCTAAAGGGCGTTAGTAAGACCTCAAAAGGGCGTCTTTTTGAAAAGCCTATTGGGCGTTAATTGAATGCTAAAAGAGCATATTTTAATAACGAAATAACTCAAAATATTTTACAAATATAAAATAAACAGAAAAATAAACTACTCTAACTAAGATTGTATCACATGATATGTTAGTTTAACCCAAATCGCTCATTAGAGCCTAAACATATTTTTGTTTTCTTATCGAGCAGATTACCTATCGTTGTAACGCAGGCGTAACGGGCTACGTCAAGTTAGAAAGACCGCACAAGATGCCGATAAGAAAAATAAAAGATGTTTAGAAACAACACTATAGTAATAAGAATTATACATAACCGATTTGGGGTTAACTCTTATCCTGCTGGAAAATCATCATGTCTCACACTAAAAAGATTTCATCAAATAGCTATGTATTAATAAAAAGGCACAAGAAAAGTTATAAATAATTTGGAATTATCAGAAATTCTTGTTACCTTTGCACTCGCTTTATAAAAAGCATAGGGAGATTCGCTAGCTCAGCTGGTAGAGCACAACACTTTTAATGTTGGGGTCATGGGTTCGAGCCCCATGCGAATCACTTGAAACAACAAGAGGAATATCCGCAAGGATATTCCTCTTGTGTCTTATTATCTGTGTGCTATAGCCAATCTAGGGCTCAGTAGAAAAAAAGGTGGGGAAATTTTCTTAATTAATATTTTTTTCTTTCCTTTGTATCATGGAAGAAAAATATCTATATCAGTTAGCCGAATTCGTTTTGCCCAGTGATGTATTACATTATTTCTCTATTGTTAAGATAGAGTCTGATACTTCATTGTTACGTATTTATCTTGATGAGAAGATGGAGAAAGAACTTTCCGATGATCTTCATTTTGAATCAAAAGGCTTTATGGAAGCTGTCGAGGTGACGGACTTTCCGATTCGTGACCATAAGGTTATTTTGGTTCTTCGTCGACGTCGCTGGATAGATATTCGTACAGGTAAGAGTTTCTCTCTTCCCTTGCAGATAGATATTACAGCCTCTGGCACTCGTTATTCCAAAGAGTTCGGAACTTTTTTAAAAGAAACGTATGGAGACATCCCCAGTGACCTGCCGTACGCTTGAGGAATTCTATCATATCAATGGACGTAGTTTTGAGAAACAATACAAGGAAACGCTAAGTGGTTACAGGTCCTGGGATCAGTTGTCTCATGCTCAGAAGTGGCTTCTCTTTGAGGATAATATTGGTAAGAATATAGCAATAGACGAGACATCCTTGTCCAATGGTGAACTCTATACGATTATCACTAATAGGGACAAACACGGCAAGCAAGGATGTCTTGTAGCCTTTGTTGCTGGAACCAAATCCTTGGATGTCTGCAAGGTATTGGATAAGATAGATGAGAAGAAACGGGAAGCCGTAGAAGAGGTCACCTTGACTTGTCCGATAGTATGCGTAAGATTGTAAGGGCATTGTTTTCCAAAAGGCTAAACGAGTGATTGATCGCTTTACATACAGAAACTTGCAAGTGATGCCGTGCAACAGATGAGAATAGAGTATCGCTGAGCAGCTTTACAGCAAGCAAAATGACGAGAAAGAGAATGCGAAGTTAGAAAAGATAGCGTATCAACCACTGACTTTTGAAAATGGAGATACACGTAGTGAACTGCTGGTAAGAAGTAGGTACCTGTTGTTCAAATCATCAGAGAAAATGGACTGATGAACAGAAGCTAAGAGCCAAAATACTGTTCAGAGAATATCCTGACATTAAGAAGGCTTACGGTTTATCACATTCGCTAAGAATGATTTTTGCTAAGAATACTATCAAAGATGCAGCCAGACTATCATTGGCAAAATGGTATAATAACGTCGCAGAAGCTGGCTTTTCATTCCTTTAATGTCATTGCTGCAACTTTCTACGAGCATTACGAAGACATACTTAACTTTTATATTAACAGATCTACAAACGCTGCTGCCGAATCCTTCAATGCAAAAATAAAACTATTTAGGGCTAACTTAAGAGGAGTTGTAGATAAAAGTTTCTTTCTTTTTAGGCTTGCCAAAATATATGCCTATCCCCACTAAATATCTACTGTCCCGCCAATCTGCTTATGAACCCTAGTGAAGAACCCAATAAAGAGACCTTGAAGCTTCTCAGGCTTGGCAACAATGATAAGAATTCTACTTATGAGTTATGTCTCAATACAAAGTTTCTTTTGAGCAGCCACATAGAGACTGGGATAGATTGATTAACCAGGTAAAAGCCCCACCAGAAGAGTTGTCATTATTCTAGGAGGGCTTGGAATTTGAAATTAGAACTAATCATGCCTATTTCAGCAAGATTGGGAGAGAATATTGCAGCATATAGAGGGTTTATCAGACAGCAATAATTGCTAATAGAATTGGTAAACAATCTCCGTCACTCTATGCGCCAACGGTGCCTCCGTGACTTCCATTGCTTTGTTTTAATAATCCCCTGTCTTCCTTTTTCTCCATGTGACATTGCTTTCAAACTCTAAACACAAGTGGCAAACCCTATCACTCCAAAAATCCTGAAGACCCATAAATTAGAGCCAGCTTCCATCTGTTTTTTTATCCTGAATTGTTTTGTAAAGTCAATAACAAATTCATTATTGGTAATTTTTAGCCACTTATTGATTGATTCTATTAATAAAAGGTGACTATATACGACATTACCCTAAATTATACGAAACACCGCTTAACTCAACAGATTAGGCGGTGTTTTTATATTGTAATAACATCTATAATCTTATACTTGATATAATAAACCAAATATAAAAGCCGTTATTATAGCAGAGTTAATAAAGAAAAAGCTACCGTTACGGTGTCAAAATAACAGTAGCTTTTGATAAGACTCATTTATCGTGCAATAACGTGAAATGAGATGTATCGCTATCTTTCAGTGTTTTTATTACCTGAAGAAGTGATTTTGCAAAACCAGTTTGGTCGTTTTGACGTGATGCATTATTTTCCCATTGTAAAGGACGAAGATTGGAAAGATTATCAGTACCACCTTTAGACACTGGAGTAATATGGTCTATTTCCACCCATAATCACTTTGCCTATTTCCATATTGATTTCTTCCAATCCAAGCCTTACATTGGTCTTTTTCTCCATTTTTGTGCATCATATCCTGGAACTGTATCTGCTTTCTCCCATACTTTTTGTACAGTGTCTTCTGAAAAAAATTGCCATATGATTTTATTCTTGTTAAACATGTAAACTCCCTTTTATAATGGAGTTGAAGCTCCACTATCTTATATCGAAAGATTAGTAGAAACGTTGCATACTATTAGGTTTTTTTGGCAAGCAGTGCCTATGACACCTTTTTAGATAAATGCAACAATTATACCAAGTGATGACGCTACAATTATGTCGTACTTTGCAACGACAATCTGTCAGCCATACTGTTAAGAATTATCCAACTATAATCTAAATATGGATTTAATCAAGAACATACATATTTCTTCCGTAGAAGAAGCTGAGGAAATTCTAAAATCAGAGATAAGCGTCAATTTCTCTATTTGGAGAGTTGAAGCATGTCCCTGTATTAAAAGAGCTATGGTCTGACCAAACAAAAATGTTCAAACCAAGATAAATAAGATTTTCAGAGAAGTAAATTCTAACCATCTGACAATAGATTTGAAGGCTGATAATACGGAAGATGTTACAAAAGGCATGTAAGGCGTTATTTCCGAAAACGTAAGGTAACTTTAGAGCTAATAGAAGATAGGGCTACTGTAATCAGCAAACCACTTCCCTATGATATAATAGTACAGAAAGTTGGTATGTTTCATATATCGGTTAAAGTAGAAAAACCAGTATTTGAAACATGTCATGTAACTTATGACTTATTGAATGGGACGAGTGGTATCTTGATAGACAACACGGAAAGTAAGGATTTGAAAAATAACTTCAAATAATTATTCTGCGTTGTTTGTGAATAACCTCACCTATAAGCCTCAAGAAAGAATTAGAAAACAATAAATTATGAATAAAAAGAAGCGATAATGTTAAGTTGAACTTAGGGGATGTGAGAACATCTTGGTTATCTATGAAGCATATTTGTTCTATTCTTGCCGAATGACGTCATTATCATATGGCAAATAATACTCAACGATATTATTTGAATTTACAATATATATCCCTAAATATGGTATTTGGATTTTCTTTTGAGATATGCTCATTCCATTGTTATTTTCATAAAAACTCGCTATTATTTTGCAAAGATACAGATAATTTAGTATTTTTGCAATGTCGTAGTAGACAAAGTTTTTGGAATTAAAGAAAGTGCCTCACTTCTTTGTGAAATCGCCAAACTTAAAGGAATATACAGAGGCACGGAACAGCTCATATCGGTGGGCTGTTTATCCGAGCGTATATTCAGGTGTTTGATGATGCCTTCAAGAGTGCATGGGTGGCAGCCCACTTTCTATACTTAATAACATTGTTAAATTCTCCGATAGTCTGCCTCAAAGAGAACTCTTGTAAATATCGCTATTATGAAAAGACTTTTTATTACACTGCTTTGTAGTTGTTATTGGTAGCTTAACAATGCTTGGACAAACTCTTTTTCTATTATGAAAATAGGAGAAGAGATTTTGAGTAAGAATAATTTTCATCAGCAAAACAGATTATTAAGAGCAATAAGATGGATATATTAAAAATAATCAAACCCAACTTACAGCATCTTTTAATGGAGAATGGCTTTAATTCCATTTGCATTTGCGACGTTTTGGCATTTAGTAAAACCAATAAACATATTAAGCTCGTCAGATTTATTATAAATTATGGTTCATCTTTCCATTATCGTTTAAACGAAAGATTTAGAAAGTATGAATTATATTAAGATAGGCAGAACTAAGGATGGAATAATTCCTGAAACAGGTGATATGTTATACAATCAGAATATTCAAAAGATACGTATCATTGTATCGTTAGACATGCTCCAAGCGATGGAATATCTGAAATTAGACTTGAAAGGAAAAAAATATTATTTAGGTGTCTATTTAGACACCCCATTTTTTTTCCTTTTCTTCAAACATTTAGATACAACTTTCAAAATCAACATCCGACTTAATACTCTTCATGCGTTCTTCAGACATTGTATCAGACGGATTCCACTCTTCTCTTTCTTTTTACTCATAACTTCTGAATTAACTGGTTGTATGTAATATGACCGCCAAGGTGAAGAAAAATAGTCTCCAAAGCGTTCATTCTCTTTAACCTTGCGTGGTGTTGTATCTGAAAGAAAAACTCGTCAAAGTATCTTTGCAAGTGTTTCCTGCTAAGATAGTTGTAAGTTCCTATGATAGCTCGTTTGCAGTAGTTACTCCAGAAAGCCTCAATGGTATTCTGTATAAACCCCACCATCAGCAACGTAAATACCATGTCCGTGGTCAACAACAGCATGCCTATATACTTTTTGAACAGTCTTGTAGCCAACCCACTCGTCCATATAGAGTATTGCATTTTTTTCTACGTTCCCTAAGTATCGGAGCTGTAAGCTGTTTGTAAGATGTATTCGAACGACTTTTGTAAATGACTTCACACCACGTTCAAGCATACCTAATACAGGAACTTTATCAACAAAAGACCTACCTTAACATTTCTTAGCTTTTTTATTCCAATGACGGTTCTGTTCTTTCCGCCACCAAACGTCTCGTCAAGTTCTACTCACCTGTAAGTTTATCCGATGTCCGTTTTGTAAAGTCTCACGTATGCGCTGTGTCAGGAACCATGCTGTCTTCTGTGTTACGTGATGTCTTTTAGCGAGTTGCATGAAGAAACACCTTCTTATTGGAAGTAAGCATATAGATAGCCATAAACCATTTTCTAATGGTAGTTTCGAACTTTCAAAGATAGTTCCAACTTTGCGTGTGAAGTTCTTACCAGAGTTCTGACATCTGTATGAGCCGTCATTTCTTATATACTTTTGAGGCTGGGTCGAAAGGAGAAATGACATTTCATTCCAGCGGATTTGCTCAAGAAATCTAATGCAGGACTTTTTCAGTTGGAAATGCTGTCGCAAATCGAACAGGAATTGAATTTCAATGTAAAGTTTCTGTATTCCAAAAGTCGTTTTGTTCTTTGGAATGAGTAACTTGATGACTTTGGAAAATATGGTAAATTAGTGTTTAATACATTAATATTTTTAGAGCGTTATCTCTATTTGAACATTATAAGGCCTTTGCAAAAGGAAATTAACATAAACTTTCTTAAAAAATTATTATACCAAAGTTTATATAAGTATTTATCTTTTGGAATATGAACAAAAACTACTTTTTGCGCTAAAAATATCAAAATGATAGACGCTTTAGAAGATATTTGTCACCAATGGAATCTCAGTATGAAGAATCTAAATTCCTTAATAAATTTTGAATATAATGAGCTTAAATATATGTTTGTTTATGATGAATCTGACACGCATTATTTTAGGATAATACTGAACATTGCAGAAGTCAGAAAATGATAATGAAATAAGTATATATAAGAAGATAAATCACTGCAGTAACCAAATTAAAGCTGCAAAAAGGTACCATAAACAACGAATCTGTATGGATTTATAGAACAGTTTGTTTACTGTACGATCATATTAATAATTTATACGCAAGATGCATGAATATTCATACGCATATTTTTAATCTAGTTTACACCTTAATTCCGTAGTATAAATTTAGAAGAACTCCAAGTGTCTGAGAAATAAAAGTTCTCAAACACTTGGATATGTCAGAAATTTCACCTATCTTGGTGCTGCAAACATAACAAGTAAGCAAAAACCGACATGACAAAGGTAGCAATTAAAACGAGAATATCACTTCTTCGTGGATTTATCACATTATGGACGTTTTCTCAAAGTTGGGCTTTGAAAAACTTACCGAATCAGTATTGGGCAAACGGGACGTAGTGGCAAAAGCATTCAGCCATGGAAGTATGTCGCTTCTCTTCAGCTACCTTTGTGGTGGAGAATGCCTGAGGACATCAATGCGCTTATTGGACAGTTCAAGCAGAGACCCAATACGCTATTACCCAGTGCCGACACTGTGAGGGCGGACTAAAGGAGCTTGCCGAGAGAAAATATTGTCTCATAAGAGCGAGACCTCCGACAAGTCGATAGTTTCAATACGGCAGAGAGTTGAACACCTACTTTTTACGAATGATACGGAGGATGGGGCTATAAAGGTGGGTAGCTATGTTGACTTGGACTTTGACCACCCAGTTTATTCCGCCCACAAGTTCGATGCAAAGTATTCTTACAAGCAGGGATCATGTTATTTCAGGATGGGCTTCATTGGGGGAATCATAGTCGAGGTGAGAACCGTGATGGGAATACTCAATGTAAAAGTTCCATCAGGAGGATACGCTCCGTCGCACTATGGACCGTGTGACCTCTGAACTTGGGTGGTGATGAGTCGTTTCCGATGCTGACTGCGGGTCGTTCTCAAAGGAAATCATCCAAACTGTAGAGCAGCGCTGCAAACACGTTCTATATACGTGCTACCAACTGTGGCAGTCGCTATGAGAACTTCCGACAGTTAAAAAGAATGGAAGAGTGTTGAGCTTGGCTATGAGAAATGCGATGTCACATCCATCAATATGGACAACTTAATAGAAGGAAGGTCACAGGCTTGTCGTACAGCGTAGTCCCTGAAAGACAAGGATGGCAAGCAACGACGGATATGTTCGAGTAATATACATACCGCTGTATCCTCACCAATAACTGGACATCTACTCGAGAAAGACATCATTACATTTTATAATGAGCGTGAGCAAGCGAAAAGAACTTGACATACAGAACAATGATTTGGCTGGGCACATCTGTCTCTTTTCCTTTATGGCTGAGAACATGGTTTTTCATGATGGTTACCGCCATGCTGAAGAACTTCTATCTCTATCTCGTCCGTCATATCAGCGAAAAAGGTCAAGCCGTTGAAAAAGACAAGCAGGCTGAAAGCCTTTTATCCTACATTTGTCAGCGTGCCAGCAAACATGGTGCGAACTGGAAGACAGAACGTTCTGAACCTATATACAACATAAACCTACTACGCTGAAATCTTCATAGAATAAACTGTATTTCTTTTGTAGTTATCATACTTCCCCATTGGTTTGGGTGGGGGATTTTTGCCTATGCAAGAACCAAGAACTCCGGAAAATTCCCAAATCAATGGATAAAGCCCAAAAATGTCACTCAATATAAAAAGTACCTCACGAAGGAATAATGTTGCGGAATTGAGGTTACAGAAAAATAATAAATGAAAAATAACTCTCCGCATTTTGGTGGATAGTCGGATCTATTGTCAACTATCATTATATTGCTTATTTCATATATATATGAGTAAAATATCTCGATGCACAGTTTATTATAAATTATGTATCATGCGCTTCTATTATACTATCAATAACATTGTCTGTGTTTGCTTTTTATACACATATGTTTCTAACGTACAAATTCAACAGCAGTTTGAGAAAATAAATTCAGCGGCAATAAAGTATAAGTGATACATCTAATAAGTTAATACAGACAGAGGGTAAATTAAATGATTTCTTGAAACAATTGAGGAACGTTTGTCGAATATAGACAAATCTCAAACGGAAATGACGCAGCAAATTAGTAATATAAATAAAGAGGTTGAAACAAGTTCTTTGAGTAATATACCATCTTCTTAGGGTAGTATTATATAGTCACCTAATAAAATAATATATCGCAATATTTGTCGAGAGTTCCACTATTTAGTGTAAAAATAATTAGTCAATACAGGTATATAGCCAATGGGAAATCACCAAAATTTCGAACAATACCTTTTTCTTTGTTAACCCAAGTTTAACCGCAAAATTATTTTCATAAATTTTCGGGATATTTTTGTGTAGTATCAATTTCATAAATGATTGATAATCAAGTATAGGGTATTGTAACGAGGAGTAAAATCTGATTTGTAGGGACACAGCCATATCAAAATTATTTTTGTTACTTTGCACTCATGCACGCAAATGTACAGACACGATTCAACCCTGCACACAGGCGACATGGCCCTTATTATCGCATCAAGGAGTCATATCGTGATGTCAGGGTCATGTACATCCAGCTAATTCTGTTGAACATCGGGTTTGAACCTTCACTACTGCTGTACAGGTTCGAAAAATTGCATACGCTCTTACCGAACGCTTCAAAACCAGAAGTACACCCTCGCTTCTCAAAGAACACCTTGAGGGGCTTACTCCTATTGAACAGGCAAAGGCTGACGAATGGTGGAGCCGTATGGAGAAAAGAAGGGTGAATCGATCGGTTTAATAGGAAGAGCAGAAGTCGCTAAGAAAAATATGAGAATTATATTGACCTGAGACGGCAAACTATACTCGACGCAAGGGAATGTTGTGCAGAGTGGCTCTGCAAGCAGACAATAGACAAGCTGCAGTTAGAGGGTTTTTCTGCGCAAAATGGGTGGACGGAAAATGCACATACACACGGCTTTGTCAGCATTGATTGTTCGTACGGTATATGCTGTTTCTGAACGTTCATCTTATTGTTATTTGCAAAGCGATAACTCAGCTGCTGGCGAACTTTATAGTGGAGTTCCTGGCTGGACACCAGGAATCAATTCTCTGTATAAAGTCACTGACAAATTATATGAACTAAAGGAACAGTTAGAGTGTCATTCTGCAACGTTACTGACGACTCTTCAATATAGACAACAAGTTGATGCTCTTCGACTTAACTAACTTCTAGTTTCGAGGGCAGCAAGCGTAACAGCAACAAGGCCAAGTTCGGTCGTTCAAAGAAAAACGTCTGACTGTAAGCTACTTGTACTTGCATTATGTATCAACGTTAGCTGTTTTATACGTTATTCTTCTATCTTAGAGGGTAATACAGCGTATCCCAAGTCTCTACCCAATATGATTGATACGCTGGCAAAGAGGAATCCATCACGAACCAAGGATACGCTTGTTGTCATGGATGCAGGTGTTGCCACGGAAGAGAACTTGGAGCTAATAAAGAAAAAGGGTTACAATTATCTCTGCGTATCCCGTACGAAAATGAAAGACTATACGCTCAGTGATGATAACGAGCTGTTACGGTAATGGATGCCCGTCGGCAGAAGATAACGCTGAAAGAGGTTAAGACAGAGGATGATAAGGATTGATATCTCGAAATAACATCTCCTTCGAAAGCTAGTGTCAGAGTCGTCCATGAACAGGGGTTTGAAAGAGCGTCGAGATGGAACTGCAGAGGATAAACGAAGGAATCTCCAAGAAAGGTGGAAACAAAGACCTATGAAAAGGTTGTTGAACGTACAGGACGTGCCATACAGAAGTACCCTTCTATAGCGAAGTTCTACCAGATAAGCTACATAAAAAATGAGAAGAAACTCAAGGAGATGCTGCGTGTAGACTGGGAGATAAAAGACCTCTCGGCAATGGAATCTGGCCCACGGAGCTCATTTCTCCGCAGCAACGTAAGGACACTTCTCGAGCGTGTGACATGGAATATTACAATCTCATCCGTGAGATAGAATGTACGAACAGACAACTAAAGAACGATCTCAACCTCCGTCCTATCTATCATCAGAAAGATGAGCGAAGCGACGCACACCTTTTCTTCGGTTTATTAGCCTACTGGGTGGTAAACACCATCCGTTGTCAATTAAAACGAGAAGGAGAATCCTGTTACTGGACCAGATTGTACGACGTATGAGCACCCAAAAGATCGTCACTACAAAAGGGAAGAATCCATTAGGTGAAACCATCGAGATGCGCCAATGTAGTAGTCCTTCGAAGCAAGCAAAACAGATATACGATAAGTTGAACTTAAAACACTCACCATTCAAAAAGAATAAAATTTGTAGGACACAGAGCCCATAAGAAAAACGAGGAAAGTACGAACAGTAACAATTAGGGCGAAGGTGGGTGTTAAACTTAAGTTAAGCTTTCTCCATCAACAAATATTGTTAGGTAAATTATTTGATGCTATTTCTGAACCCTTAACGACAATAAAATTATCATCTTCGCTTCTAATTTAATAAACAGTAGTAGAAAATAGTTGGTCTTAAACTTGTCATATTCAGCAAACCATTCATAAATATCATCGAGTGAATTCAAAACTTCTCTATTATAATATGGAGAACTTAGAGCTTATTAATATGGTTGTAAATCTTATTTTCATATTCACTAAACAGTTTCAACACATAAAATCCCTAGTATTTTTATTTTGTAACCTCGAAACTAAATCATTTTGAGACATATTCAGGAAGTTTTGTATACCTGCAACAAATTATGAAATATCACAATCAACTATTAATGATAAATGATAATACTCCAATATTTCTTTATCTATGTCTAAGAAAATCCAATATTTTGTTAGTCAGATTTCTTTTTATTCATTTCGTATATTGGGATCCTCATTTACGACAACTCGTCTTTTTCCATTACAACTTGCATAATCTAATATTCGTCTATTTCTTAAATCGAATGGCAAATCATTGTAGCGCCTAAAATCTTTTGTTATATACACATATAATTTTTCCCATCCTAACGATCTAACTGCACAGCTCTAATTCTAATAATACATTAGGATTTTATGCTTTTCTTTAATTCGTCATATTTTTGTTTATGATTGAAATATCCGCAACAAAAATATTACAACTTCCCTATTTTTGGCAAAAATAGATTCTGTAATATCAGGAGAACCTGTTAAACTTCTTGTTGCTTTATCAAGCTGTATCTAATGAACATTTTTGTTGGCGTAATCTTTTTAATGCATCTTTAATTGATGCTTCAATAAAGTTCAAATTTTGTTTTTAGGCAAATCAGATTGCCAAGAGAGAATATTTTTAGTTCCATCTTTATCTCCAAATTTTCAATTTCTATGAAGTTGACAACAATTGGCAATGGTTAGCGACATGTCTCTCAATTGATATAGAACGCTTTGCACAACTCGAATAACTTGTTGCAAAGATATGGGTATATCATGAGAAAAAGAATTTTTCCCAAATTATTTTAGTAGAGCCGTCCATTTGAGTGGCTTTTTGTAAACAGGGACGTCAGAGCGGTATTGTTGACAGGATAGGTTACGACAAGGAGGGTCTATACGAAACGCGGTAATGGCACGGAGACTCACTCTATACTCTATGATAAGCAGCGTGAACGTCTGCAGGTGATGAAGCTTACAGCGGATGGTCAGACTGTGATGGAAAATAGGGTATCGTTATGATGCTGTGGATAATATCCTCGTTATCACGAATGTTACAACCCAACGTCGCTGATGAAACTCAACAAGGCGAAGTTAGGAGGAGTTTACATTTGTATTATCTATAAGTGTTTTTAACGGAATGTATGTCGTTTGTTATTAGGAACTCGTAATGAAAAGTAAGCATCAAACTTTGATTTCTAAAATTAGTTTTTTTATATTTGCAGAAACTAATAATTTAAAATACAAACAAATAGAATAATATGATTTATGAGAATGCACAATTAGCAAGATTCTTACCGACGTGGGATACATCACACTTGCGAATTCCATTCCAACATGGGTACAGGCTGTAGCAGGAGGAACTCTGTATGCTCCGGGAGATACAGCAAGTACAGGTACCATCCTCTAAATATAAATTCTACAAGAGCCGATTTTATAAATGCTTATCCAAACAATCTGGCTATGAAAGTATTGCTAGATAACTGTGTTGAAAAACTTTATATCCTAATATTTATTATAAGAAATGATAAAAACAATAATTTTACATGAGTGTTATATTAATGTCACTTTTGCCATGTAGCGTACAAAAAGTTAGAACATGATGCAATTTGCGGTACTTTCTACAAGCTAAATCAAAGATAAATACTTTAGCACATCATATACATTGAAGCTGAACTCTGACAATACATTTACTTTTGCTATAAAAAATTCAAGATGCTCAACCGCAATGGAATTTGGGAAATGGTAGATAATGATATATTTAAAAATTCTAATATGAGGCATATTATTTTACTTCTTCTTTTTCCTTAATTTCTCAAGCTGTATAACCTGCGATAAGATTGTACAAGACTTGAGACCTATTGAATACAGCTTAAAAGGACAGAGTATGGGAAAACATGAAAACAGATTTCTTGTAATATCTGGAATAGATAATTTCGGAGAACATAAATGTATTAAGATTCCTTATTTTTGGGAGGTTGAAGAGAATTATCTACTCGAGCGATTATATTCTCAAGAAGAAAGGGAGAAACTGATATATATTTGATACGTGGAGATACGACTATTGTTCTTCCGATGTATTGTGACCAGGAGTTGGTACGTTAGAAATAATACAGAATTGTCTTTATTGGCATAAGTGACAAAATAGAATAATTACTCTTTGGACGGATAGGATATGAATTCTATGTCACCTATAAAAGCCTCGAAGACTAAGCTCTTTATACCTATGGGCAGTATCGTTCCACCTCTATCTACTAATGTAGCTTTAACGCAGAAAAAACCAATTACTGTGGAAATATGATTTATGAGAATGGACAATTA
>BNJU01002176.1_pt1 | contig 50965 bp, 68 predicted proteins | sample 8539281 | NCBI WGS metagenome assembly BNJU01 (sample SAMD00202456, study PRJDB9452) | human saliva metagenome | isolation source: human saliva | place: Japan | reverse complement strand
TCTGGATCACCGAGTTGGAATCTGTATGCTCTTCTTTCTGCTTCATCTCTGCCTGAATACCCGAAAAAGACCTCTTCTCAAAAGACTGCTTTAGTACCCAGTAATATACATCAAGTCTCTGCTTGATCGGTAAATATACCACTATTTCGCCACAATGCTCTCATCTATATAACTGAGTCAGCCTGACAAGAGTCTGTGAAGGGTGGGCCTACATCGTCTCAAGACATCCGCCATTTCGACTCTTATTGTCTCCATCTTCGTCGATCAACGACGCTTGGCCGTTCGGACAACCTCATCCTCGCAGGTACCTGACATTAAGCACTTACTGACTAATTGCTCAAGCCGCGCATGGTATGCCCACGGCGAACCAGAGCACGCAACAAGCAGCGGCTGGAACATAGTAGAAAATATCATTCTCTGTTAATTGTCCATCCTAGAGATAAAATCCACCTTTCACAACTCTATACGCCTCATTTTCATGATCATTTGTTTCTCATCATTAATTGAATAAGTTATTTCCTGAACTCTTCTCTCAGTGCTCTGCATCTAGGTCTGTGATAAACTCCGAGCAGAGCTCGCCTACCTCTAATAATGTTTCTTTCTATTTGGAAAATCACCAAATATATCAAATGATCCACCTGAATGTCGTATAAAGCCAGTCCTCTGACGAATAATCGACATTTGAAACCATTTCCGTTCAACTTTGGATCCGGCAATTACGCTCTCTACTCCTCAAAGGATTTTCCTTTATTACCTCTAATTTCTAAGGTAACATCCTCGTCCTCATGGGGATTTCTCTGGCACTCTATCTCCGGCAATAACTCATTCTTGAAACTGGTCTATCCTGGTCTAGTAACGAATAAGTAAGCCTTGAAATCCGATTTTGTTTTCTCCACTAGTTTCGATCATCAGCCGACACCTCATCGTTATTTTCAGGCGACGTATTAATTCCAGAAAAATTTGTGAAACACTCTTCTTCTCTCTTTGCTGAACCGGAGCAGGTCACTTAGCAAGATCACATTTTCCAGAATTTCAGCTAAGAGAATGTATTTTCTGGTGATGTACTGCTGTCTTTAAAGGTAGTTATGTACGCCACAACAATCAAAAATCCAGTAAGCTGTCAACAAGGTTATTCTGCGAGCTCCTCAACAGTTTCCAATGTTATTGGCTTTCCATTCCGTTATCACCATCTATCAATCCAAACTATAACAACTCCATTCTCACTGCGCTACTAATACTCCTGGACAGCAATCAAAACTCCTGATTAGCATTTGATGATCAAATGTAGTTTTAATACCGAGCATGCCTCAATTGTTTTTCCAAGTCCAACCTCATCGCTATCATATATCTGCAGTGTTCATCTTGTAAGCATTGCATAATGTGTTGAGCTGAAACCTTTTCAAATATATTTTGCATCCAGCCAGCACTTAAATCCCTATAATGGAATTGTCAAGAATATTCATGGTATCCTTAACAACTGGCGTCCCATACCAGCATGGATTTTGAAATCTCATACCTTTTAACTGATGTGTAATTTTGTACTACCGAGAAATATATGAGCCGTTATATTCTTCTCGAAACACATATATATCCTTTGTTCTGCACGTCCACTAAATAATAATCCTATGAATCATCTTCTGACCTTATGCACCACGACAGTAGCCGTCATTTTGTTATATTCACGACGAATTTTAAACAAGTGACGGTGATCCACATGCAATGGGCCTCCAAAACTTCATCCGGAATATATTCGAAAATACTTCTTTTGATCAAAGGATCGAAAAACTTAATAGCGCACCTCATTAAACGTGTTAACGCTAATAACTTTACCTGTTGCGAATATACGTGGATTATTCGGATGTTCTCTATCAATTGGACACCTAACCGACATTTCCTTCTTTGACTCATAATGCTAGCTTTCTTTCGTTCTAAAACTCTCTAATCAAATATCCTTTTCGGAACAATTCTGGCACGAAAGCGTTTAAGCTTCTTTTATATGGCAAGTCTCTTAGCGAATCTGCATTAAGCTCGAGTGTCGACCTCACTTTGTGTCGCATTTTCGTACATCCTGCTCCTCGAGGTTGTATTCTTTGTGAGCTTTGCAACAAGAAATATCTCACACTTTGTCCTATGGTCAAGCTCTTTTCTCGTCAGATCATCAAATTTACCATTATACAAGACATATTTTTCTAGGTACGCCAATGATGTTTTTACAATATCGATAGAGTCGGCGTGATTGATGAACAAAAATTTATCCTTTAGTTCATCCATTTGCTCATTCAAGTAATCAAAAACAATATTCCTTACGAATGTTTTTCCCTTCGAAAATGCTTTTCGCGCTCTATGCTCTATCATGGTTATATACTTTCATCAATAAAAACTCATCTTTATAGACGCTCATCCTTCAGTAGTCGATTTCAATAAAAACCTGTATTTACACGCCCTATATCTCATCAAGTCATTTGATTGATTAAAAACTTTCGAAAGTCGCAAATCTTCGAGTCTGAATATAGCAACTTTTTCTGATGCTGAGCGAGCGCTTTCCGGTTGATATGGTTTAACATTAGCATTTAATATTCTGAACAAGTAATATGGTTCGGATTCCCTATCCCTCTCATTCTTTATGTAACTAGCTTTACTGAGCATTTACTAAATGCTAATCCATATGCAGTGCATGTCCCTAAAGTTTTTGTATTCTAATCGAGATGTGACAAAAACTTGATATTTCCAGTCAACAGGGGCTTGGTAGCTCAAAGATCAGTATAGTAGTATGAAAACTCATCCTTATACGTAATGCCTATATCGGTGTCAGGCAGGCAAGCAAAATGATGTGTTTTTGAAATTGGACTTCTGTTTTCAGAAACATCGCCATCAATTTGTTCAAAAATCTCTAACAATCCGGTTTGCTCCTTTTCACTCACTCGGAATCTGTTTGAAGATAAATCTGCATAGTTTCGCGCAAGCAGATCAAATGAAACATTGGCTTCCGACGTCCTTGACCTCATTAAGTCTCTGCAAAACTCCTCCATTATTCCTTTAAATTCTGAATCAATTTCTTTCTACATCGAGCACTCTTGAAATTAATACTGCATTTGTATAGTAAGACTTAAAATCGTTATTTGTACTCATTAAAATCATAAAAGAAACTTGTAACATCGTTTAGCTCATTCAACGCTGTGATAGACTGTCAGTCTCAGCTTGGTGACAAATCAAAATATTCAACACTCTGAAATTCCCTAAACTCGCTTCATCTTCATGTATTTCTTCTATGACGATTCTTTAATCTTTTTAACCGCTTTACTATTCCTTAATGGAGTCTCATTATTTACGTAAAGTCTGACTGCTTATCAAGAATAGATATTAATTCATCGCGCTCTTCCTCATGAATTATTCCACACGATAAAACATTCATATAAATCCTAAAATCCTGCAGACATAGTACATGTAATTCGGATCCCATATTCGTTATGAATGAAAAAAGTGTCCAATAGGATAATCAAGGAAAGCGCGTTCTCCATTGCTCGGAAATAAATCTTTAAAATCTGTTTTATCACTAGTCGCAGACATCAGTGCTCGTCCATATAATACAAAAGCCGGATGAGCAAAAGCCATCTTCTTTCTTAATGTTTCCAGCCACTTCGAATTTCTTGGCTACATATCCAGCAAGCTCTGTTGTATTATCAAACTCTGTGACATCTATTCTTTTAGAAAAGTCGAGTCACACTGGTATTGCCCTGCTATAACTGCGGCAATATTATCTGCTATCTTTCCGCCCTCATATGCTGACTTTCATTATTCAAATTTCTTGGAGAACACAATTTTACTTTCAAATGACGAGATACACATCCAGCCATGTCTGATAAACATTTTTTATAATCCGCTGATGAGTTAAATAAGATCACTACCAACTTATATTTCCCTATCTCTTCTATCATGCGAAGCATAATGGGCGTAAATTGATTAAGTCCATAATTACAATTGAATCTTTTCTACTTTCAATCTTCTCCGGATGTAGTATTGGTTTTTGACAGTTTTGCCACCAGACTATCAATCGCTATATCTATTTCATCCTCTTTAAATCCATCCTTGATTAAAAACTTGATTCTTGGTGCCCTTTAATTCACTTATAGATCTCACAACGCACTTCTGATCATATGAAAGCTCACTGAGTCTTTATGTTTTCCGGTTCCATTCCAGTTCAAACATAGTTCTGATGCTCGACAAACATCACTATTTTCTCTTCAAAGAGATAACAACGTCCTCCGACTTATGTCATCTATACACTTGAAAAATCTAAATACTCAATGATATTATCGATTGCTGCTGCGCTGGCTGATCGCAATAGCATCGCTTTCCCCAATCAGAGATATAGTTCATTTATAAAACGAGTAATCGTAGTAAGTTTTCCTTATAAAACTCCTTATATTGATGCATAATCCATTCACTAAAAGTCTGAGATACACATAAATGAAAGTAATTTTGATTGGCTATATGGTTCCTTGTTAATCTCATATGGGATTACTATACGTATAAATTAGTGATTGCCATTGTTCAACAACCTCCAGTAAATCTCCCCAACAATCTTGGGCTTTTCCATCTGGATTAACCCGTATACAAAATTCCTAATTGCACGAGTCATCGCAGCATAGAGGAGTTCTTGCTTCTTCGCGCTCATTTTCAAGCGATTCTGAATCAACCTGATATCCCCACTGTAATCCATATTTCCGTTACCTGACCCATAACTGTATATCAGTTTGCCATCAATAACATTTTGCACCTATTCCCGTGTGATATGTATTGAAATATCATCTGAAGTGGCAGGCATAGTTACAGTTCCATACTCCAATCCTTTTTCGACTTATGAACAGTGGTACAAATAACTGTAACCTCGTTGGAATCCAGTTCTTTTTCTTGATGCTTCTTCTTGATATGTAGTGATATTAATCTTCAAATGATCGTCTGACCAGATTCACCGTTAAGTACTCGCGAGATACTTCACTGCCGTTGATCTCTCCATTAAACATTCATAGTTAGCCCTATACTCCAATTGATAATCCTGATTAGATGAATATATGTTATCCATGACTTGGAAGCCTCATAAATTTCTCAGCAAAACAACAAGCACTAGTACGACTTTCAAAAATCTGTTATGATTTCGCACCATTTCTTGCCAAGTAGTCGCATAAAATATTCATCCAGAACCCTAACCAATTCCTTTGTCTTATCATTATCATCACAATCTTTTTAGATTTTGACCTGTTTGCAACTTCATCGATATATGGTTTGACTCTAGAAAAATTAGATAGGTGAGACTTTGTTATATGGATGTGTTATAGCTATCAGATTTATATAGATCTGTGTTGAAGTCAGTCTGGAATAAATCTCCCCATCAGTAACTTTAATTGCTAATCCGATTTTCTCCGCTACTTTTACAATATTTGCAATCTAGTAGTTCTAACGTACTAATATTGCAATTGTCATCTCTTCTTTACTTAACTTCGTATTTTTCTTATTCTCAATTTCCTTCTTTTGGTATTCTACCTCCCAAATAAATCTTCAAAATTTGTCTTTATCTTTTCCGTTGCTCGATTTTTCTTACAAAGCTGATCTGGCTCGCATTCTTTAACAACACGACTCACAGATGGTCACTTTCTTTGATGGTAAAAGACTTCGACTACCATCTCAGAAAAATACTGATCAAAATATCTAACAATCTTCCATCCGTTCTGTAATTCCCTATTAGAGTATTTCACCCATAGAGGATTATCATTTTCCACTTTTGTAAAAAGCATAGTAGCACCTCTACGTCTATATATACTTTGTTTTCAAATCTCCTACTATAAACAGGTGACAATCGTTGCCAAATATCTTTTGCAGTCCCAATATTGTTTCAATTTGAACATCATCTGTATCTTGGAACTCATCGATAAATAAATATTTATAATTTAAGCCTTTCTCACTTATCTTTCCTTCTTTACCAGCTTGCTGAATACTAATCATACAATCTCTTAAAGGAAAGTGAGATTATTGTAGCGCTGTTGTGCTCCAGTACTGTGTTTCCGCAGGTATAATAACTTCTAATAAGTTCATTAAAAATATGGCAGCTGAGTCTACTGCGAGTTTCCAAGATCATCTCATTGTGTCGCACATCTACGCTTCGTTATACAATTGATCACAAAAGGCTATAAGCATTTCTTCCGGTTCATACGACTGGCCACAGTTAACTGATGAACAAAATCAGGATTTTTCTTCCGTCTTCTTACTTTCAATATGAATTAAGATATAGGTGATACAATTTCCGTCTATCATAAGTTTCACTCGTAATTTGACTATCATAGCCCAAGCCCATCCGCATGCATTCTTTTATGTAACAAAGTAATAGCAAACTTATGAATTGTTGAAATCTGAATCTGACTCATGTCCTCAATCAAATGCATATACTTCTCATTTGAGTGAGCACAAAATAGTTCATAAACATTCTTTTTAAAGACGACTATTCATGTTTTCAGCTGCATCTTTTGAGTAAAGGTAATCACTTGCAATCATTTTACAATATCAACGACTGCATCAGCTGTACGATTACATAAGTACGCTTACCCTTGAAACCATTGAATAGGTCTTACCTGTTTCCAGCTCGCAGCGACCATGATGTTTGTATCTGCGGGGCATGCTCTAGCTTCATACTGTTGAAAATTGAAGGGTGTAACTTCTGCAAGAGACTGTAATATGTTTTTCTCTTCGATTGTGCAAAAGCCCTTCTTCAATCAACAAAAGAACTATTTACATGCTGCGCAGTTCTTTTTACGTAATACACTTCAAAATTGAAAATGGAATACGAATCTTCTAATGCGTATACATCTGAACTCCTTGTTCCGACTGAAAGATTTCCCTTTTTCAGGTGCCAATTTTTCTGGAATACAACTTAGACTCAACGGATTGAGCTAGTCTTATTAATGTTTCTTTGAGAATCAACAAAAACAATTTCTTTAATTCCCAAAAAATATTCGTTTACAACTTCTTCTATATGCTCCTCCGTTAAAGAATTGCATTCTATTCTCAACCTTTGAGTATCCAGGATTAAGATCCTCGACATTTTCTTTTAGGTCGTAGTTTGGTTCAAAATGATGGCGAACTAAGCAAATCTCTTTGCATTAAACTCATCGTGCGGGTACTTTTTGTTAATGTTATATCTGCCAATTAACTTTTTGATAAAAGCTTGGTTTACATCTCCCAAGTCTTCCCTAAAATAGTTTCTGTTTCATCCGAAACCACGTCTAATCTTTTTGAAAAGTATTCTTCCCTACTAATTAACGGATAACAGACCAAATCCGCAACTAATGGATTTTATTCCTAGTTCTTGCTTCAAAAGATTAACCATATTAAAGCGAGTAACCTCGTGCCTGCTTTCTAGGACTTGATTGCGGCTCTTCTTCCCAGAAAGAATAATCGCATCTTCACTAATCACATTGAAAATGTCTTCAGGCTTCCACCCTTTTACTTCGACAATGAACAGTCCTATATCCTCTGCCAAAATACAAGTCAAACTCCCAGCCCTTTATAGATCTCGTGTTATAAACAACATACTGTTGAGGGTAGATTTTTGGAAATTGATTCCCATGTAATCTTTTCCCCTTCAAAACCGGGTATTTTATCTATCATTTTTGCCATAATAATCCTCACACTTTAGTCTTCTTCTGAAATTTCAACAATGTCATCCAAAAGTACAGTCAAGTGCCCTACATATTTTAGCCATAACTTCCATCGTAACGTTCTCATCATTCGCCAGTTTTGTCATGGTACTATTTCCAATAGATGCCATTCTTTTACGTCTTTTTTCTTCAATCCTTTATCAATCATTAGTTTGAACAGTTTCTTATAAGATACGCCCTATTTTTTCTCCTTGAGTGAATAAAAACACGTATAAGATAACATGGTATATTATATCACTTATTGGACGACTTTTGGGATTTTTATTGCGGATTGGGTATTATATTTTTTTCCCTTTAGCTTTTCTCCCACCTTCCATTATCCACATTACCTGTCCAAAAACGGACTTCAACTAGGTTTCTCACAATTCGCAAGCAATGTCTGTGTCCAGACAACTCGCTTCCGCTCGGCTTGTTGGGAGTTGCTCCCAATCCCTTCAAACATCAGATTTACATCTGCTGATCTACGCCCCTGCTTTGCGGTGCTGAGTGCACTTCGCCGAACGCGAAAAAATAAAAGAGGGACATCCCATCAGATAGATTTCTGATGAAATGCCCCATTGATCACAAAGACTTTTCTTTCGTTTTTGCTTTTTCCTTCTCGCGGGTTTCCTCTTCTTTTCAAGATTCAGGAATCGTTCGATATCGTATTTTGTTGTAGCAAAGTCCGTCATCTCCTGCTTTTAGCTTTCCGGTATTCCCTGTACGCCTCCTTTTTCTTTGCCAGGAGATTTGCGAATTCTTCATTCAGTTGTCTGACTGTCGGAGCTTCTCCACCCCAGTTCCGAAAACTGCCTGCTTCGCCGCTTTATGAAAGTGATCTCTTCACGGCGGGCTTCAAAGAAGGCTTTACTGTATCCTGCCTTTCGGTAGCGTACGTAGATATCTTTGGTCTTGGCATAATTCAAAATATGCGTTTTTAAGACTGATATCTCAGCCATTCTTTTTCTCTGCCGACTTGATCGTAGCAGACAGTTCATTGAAGTGATCTGCAGCTTCCTTTGCTCTCTGACTTAAGGTTTCGAGGTCGCGGATATCATGTTCCTCCAGGAATAAAAGAGCTTTAGCCACCTGCTTCACATTGAAGACTTTCGCCCATCTCTCATATCCGGCACCTTTGCCCTGAGCAAGTTTTTGCCTGGATATCGATGAGCATATCAACCTTCTTTTCTGGCTTCGCGTTATGCTTCGAAACTCAGGATCGCTCCATCTCACCGGTGATGATCTTCTCAAGGTCGTCAGGTCTGTATCCTTCCCCGAGGGACTTAAAACGGATAAACCGCTTCGGTCTTTCCCCTTTATCGCAGGATTCTTGCCTCGCTTAGTCTGATACTCTTCTTCCTCCAGGAACCGAAGCAACTCTTCAAAATCTTTCGGATTCCTTGCAAGCCCCGATCGATTGTTTCTGAATTGCATCGCGGTAAGTATCGCGTCTCGGATAATCCGTACGCTTTTTCTCTGTCACGATATGCCGTGGCTTGATGACTGATAGACCATGTTCCAAACATAATCTGTCACTGATCCGCTGGATAACAAACGAGGAAAGAAAGAGTTTTTGAACTTCCTGTCACAGGCAAGATTCGTGGAATTAAAAGATGATGTGGTTATGGATATGAGCCTTATCCGTATGAGTTGCGACGATAAAAGCATACGCACCTTTGGTGAATTTCATCGCAAGCTCGTAACCGATGGCATTGGCTTCTTCGGGAGTTATCTCCCCTGGTTTGAATGACTCGCCTAATCTGATATGCGATCACATCGTGTGTTGGTACAGTGATCCTTCGCATATTATTTACACTCTCTAAATTGTATCCCACATCTCTCTTATTACGAAAAAGAGTGTGTCCGAACTTACAAATCTTTGTTCCTCATTCTATAAAAATCTTTCTTGTCTTTGAGTAATCACGTTCCACTAAGACGATTTTTTTCTTAGATACTCCGAAAAACCGGTTTTCCGAAGTCTTCTATTTTTATTTAACATATTCTGCCAAATTATATTTCCCTCAGCTTCCGTAATAATCTGTTTTCCCAGTGCTTCCATCAAAAATATGCCCTGTATCTACATGCTTTCAAATGATCTCTTTTTAATGTATAAAGCAATGTCTTTATAATTATTACTAGTAAAAATACCATTGTACGTTTTAGCCAAGGCGATTCCGTACTTCACCACCTAATCTGCTTCTCTCCTTTTATTCCCTTAATCAAAGAACTATATAAATTATATTCTTCCGTTCCAGTAATAATCTGTTGCACACTCGCAACATTTGTACTAATCAGTTTATCCGCTCTTTGCTTTATGTGCGGAATCGATGGATTAGATAACTCTTGATATACCGGTTCAGGCAAAAACTATTCTCCACTGTATTATGTTTGTAAAATATTGGTATTGTTTATCCATAAAAAGCAGAAAAGACAATCTGTATCGAAAAAAATAACTCATCAGTCATTAGGATATCCTTCCTCTTCATCCAAGTTAAAAACAATATCCGCTCTGAATCCATCCAGTAATAATTCTTCCTTTTTGCCCTCGGAGATTAGCCCCATTTCCGAGAGTTTTTCCACCTTTCTCACATACTCTCCTGTAGTAAAATGCTGTTTTCCTTCTATTGAAGGAAGATAGAGCTCTCTACCATATCCTAGTTTTGCAGCTTCACGGGAAATTTTGATATCTTTAAATTGAGACATAGAATTCGCCAATACAAATCCATCCTTTTTCAAGGGCGAAATAAAAAGACCATATGGCTAATCATGTATAGTTGTTCTAAATCTATAATTTTATTCAAAGTCCATCTATCAATCTTTTTGCATACTGAAACAAGGTATCGTATGGCATAAGCAAATACCCGGCAAACATATCCGCTTCTTTCTCAGAATCTGTTTTATCATCTCCCATATGCATATCACAAACAACTCTTCCCTCTATATCTTCATAGAGTATATGGTATAGTTCATGGGCTAAAGTAAGCGTTGTCTTCCATAGGACGTTGTTGAATTAATACAAATAATGATATCTTCATCCACTTTGGTACACATTCCGCTGATTCTCTGTGAAAGAGGATACTTTACTATGGTAATCTTCTTTTCTTTCCATCCATTGACAACAGCAAAAATGTCGATGGGAGAATAACTGTCTTCCCCTAAAATGCGTCTTGTTTCCAATGCAAGTGAATTTAATTCTTGTGCTGTCTTCTTTCTTTGTCTCTCTTTCAAATACTTCCGTAGTGCCTTTCTCAGCTTTTCTTACTTTTACATGCTATTAATGTTGCAATTGCTATATAGCAATTATTAAATTAGCTCCAATTTTCTTCATTATATGCCTCTCGTTTTAAAAAACGGTTTTTAGTTGTTCAATTTTAACTGATTCTCAAATATCTTGCAGCACTTTATTATCCCTTGATTTATACACACATACATGTTTGTGCATTATTTATCTTCTATTACTATACCAATATCCATATTTATAAGTTCACCTATATGTTTTTGAAGCTTCATTTTGTAATAAGCCCTTTTTAAGAATCCTATACTTACTGTAATATCCGAGTTCACATATATCCGACTCCCTGTATCACCATTCATTCCTGAGTTTTATATCGGCACTTACCACACTTGCATTTGAATCATTTATAGCCTTTATAAGAGAATATACCGGTTCTTTTACCTCACCGCTGAAGCCTGTGCCATATATACAATCCAGAATATAATCATATGAATTAAATTTTTTTCAAGCAAAAAGCACTGTAGTCCATGCTTTCATCCAAAACATTACACTTTATACCGTTTTGCTACAAATATCGAAATATACTGTCCGATCCTCCGAGAACTTATCCTTTATCAAAAGAATCTCTACCTCTATTTCTTCCGTATTTAACAGATCTGCAACCACATATCCGTCACCTGCATTATTTCCGCTTCCGGCAACTACAAGTACTTTATCACCTATATTCCAGTCACCTACATAGAATATTGCCTCACCTGCCCTGTACATTAACTCCTTACTGCTACAAAATTTTGCAATTGTATAGCTGTCGGCATCTCTCATCTCTTTTACAGACAACACCTTTTTTGTTCAAATGAATCAAAGAATTACAAGTTTTCTGTAATCACTTTCCTTTATTTCCATACCCTAGCACCCATCAATTCAAATTCTACACCCATTTCCACAACTCTGGTGTCAAGAGTTTCAAAACCGTTCTTTCTGTAGAAATCCAGTCTTTTCTTTCTCTGTTTAAAATTATCGCTTTCTTCTTCAACCGGTTCTATTGCCAGCGAAAGCCTTGGATGTATCTTCTTATACTCACGCAATATTTTGCTTCCGTATCGCTTTGCACTCAATGAATTTTCTATAGCAAAAATAGAAAATATATGAAAGCTCATCTCCCACCAATGTATGTATAAATCCGAGCCATTTATCATCATCATAAATTGACAAAACTCCACACCTCTGTCATTTCCGACCAATACCATGATATAAAAGGTATTCTCTCTTCAAAAGGGAAGGCATCAAAATAAAGTTGTTTTATTTCTTCCAGATTTTTGTATTCTCATCTATTATCTCAAATCTGATCATTATTCTCTATCCGAAAACATGGCATTTATTCTCCACCATATTTTTCTTTATTGCTCACGTAGCGATATATGGATTCGTAAAAGTTTTATTCAAGAATTTTACTTCAATATTTCTAAACTATTTTTCATTTTTGCTGAAGTGTAAATGTTGGTTCAATTTAAAAAGTAAAATTATGTAAGTTGCATTTTAGTCTTACAGAATAAAAGAAATATAACGTATATACTAGTAAAAAGGAGCAATAACTGTTACAGAATAAATGTTCTGGGGACTATTTTGGGCGTATAGGTGTCATTTTTGACATGACAAACAAGTCTGTCTTTGACAGTTTTGAAAGTAAATGATAAATAACCTGTCTCAAATACATTTATGATGATCCTACATTACATATATCTTCTAAAAGATGATATGTTAAATCGTATCCGTCATGTATTCCATAACCCGCAATATTTAAACAATTTACAAAAATCCGAAAAAGAACTGGCTTGATGTCACTATTGACGATGCTATAGGTAAAAATTAAAATGTCTTCAAAAATTAGATTAACTGAGAGGGACTGCAAGATTTCAGTCCCTCTCCTAAAGTTCTCTATATTCCTAAGCTTCAAATTAATCTTTTTATTTTTAGTACAACTTTGCTCCTGCCGGAATATGGTTATCTACCATCAGCAAGTGCAATTCTTCCTCATCACTATCCTTCTTCTGGTTAATAGCGGAAAGTAGCATACCGCAGGACTCTACTCCCATCATTGCTCTTGGGGAAAGATTGGTGATGGCAATCAAGGTCTTTCAATCAGCTCTTCCGGCTCGTAGTATGCATGAATACCGGAAGAATGGTTCTGTCCGTACCGGTTCCGTCATCCAAGGTAAACTGTAAGAGCTTCTTGGACTTTGCTACCGGAACACAATCCTTTACCTTTACTGCACGAAGTCAGACTTACTGAATGTCTCAAAGTCAACCTGTTCTTCGAAGAGGGTTTCAATCTTCACGTTTGAAAAATCAATCTTTTCCGGAACGGTCGCAACTGGTCGCAAATTCCGTTTTTCATTACCCTTAGATGCTTGCAATCTCTTATGATTCTCCCTAAGTGCTCTTTTCCTTTTAGAAGTATTAACCTATCAATATATTCTCTAGTTAAAATTGAGTTGTCTATTTCTATCCTCTCTTTACAATGTAAAAGCCACAGAAAACTGAATAGTTTAAATTTCCATAATTTCGTTTGCAGGTTTGAGGGTTTGTAATCCTTTTCCCACTAGCATTTACATTTGTAACTTTTGAATGTCCTCTTTTGGGTGACCAATACCCATTAGTATTAAGTACATACCAATGGTAATCCCTATTTGGCGCAATGACTAACACAACTTTATACTCTCCTGAACCTGGACGTTCACTCGAGCTTGATCTTCTAATATAGCGTCCTCCACCTAAACGAGAACCATCACGCACAACAGCACTAAAGATACTTGATTCAGATAACGACTCAAAAGTTCGTCCTGATAGTTGACCAGGCTGTAATTATCCTACAAAAATTTTGAATTATGTCCATTGAATAGGTATAACAATTAGCTCTCTTTATACGATTTCTATTATTCCACCAACTTGGATTATATACTGGTGCTCCTAATCTAAAAGCACTATATCATCTATGTCTAATTCATCTAGTTCTGGTTCGGATACCATAATATCTTCCAGGATTGACAATCATCTTTTGTAGGTCTAGTGGCTCATAATTAATGCAATCTTGTTCATCCGGAGATAAAGAATTATACCAACCTAACCACTCTAATGTGTCTTCTGATAGTTCTTTTTGTTCAATAGCAACACCCTGATAATACAACGTATCATTCTCTAAGGCATAAGTATTAAATCCAACATTCAATGATAATAAACATATACTTAAGACCAGAGACATTATTTTAAAAATATTTTTCATCTTGTATTCCTCCTTGCTAATAAAAATCTTCAAGTATATATTTTACTATTCTTTTATATTTCCAGTATAAAAATATCGAAAAATACTTGATTATAGCAACATTCAATACTAAACAAAATAATAATCTCCATTCTTGTATCTCAAATCTCATTCTTGTATCTCATAGGATTTATCTTTTTCATAAAAATTGTACTCCTTTCCTTTCTTTGGCTTTTTATCACTATAGGTATTTGCAAAAATACTAAAAATCAAATTAATATTTTTGCTTATGTGCCTATAGTAAATTATCCATTCACTATTTACAATGAGATTGATAAAGATATTGTTTATGTGAGACGATGGTAATGGAAAAATGATTCCTGTAGAAATTACAGAAACCATATATTATAATAGTAACTCTGGTATGGTTCCTAAGAGTTTTTCTCCATTGGCAAAGTGGAGAAACAGAAGCTACACAGTTAAAGTATCAAATGAGATGATGGGTATTCCAGGTACCGTTGGTACAGGTTTAAGTTTTGTCGCTAAAAAAGCAGCAGCTCAAGTTGTATCAAAAGCCATTACCGCAAAGTTAGGAGCTGGTTTTTATTCCTGGATTAAATTTTTGTAACATGGGCATTAGGCGTTGCCGCCTTAGCTAATGCTATATCAGGTAAATCTGGAATAGAAATAACAGTTGGATTAAAAATACACAGAAACATATCTACACAAAGAAGGTTATTCTGTAAATGGCTGGAGCCCAACAAGTCTTTCTGTAGAAGATACTAATTTTTAAAAAGGATGTTCATGCATGAATAGTAAATTCAATATAAGTCTAGCAATACTTCAAATAATTGCTGGTATTCTTGGCTCTGTAGTTTTCTTTAAAAGTATACTAAACCCTGGAGAACTAACAATAACTATGACCATTCTATCATTCTTTTGGATGGTTTTTGGGTTGCTTCTTGGATTTAAAGGGCTATATAAAATTAAAAAGCGTTAAATCGGTAGGAGAGAGGCATATCGCCCTTCGACCTCTCCACCTACCGTGCATACGTTCGGTACACGGTGGTTTTTAGTTTTTCCCTTACTTGCACGGCAAGTTTGCGATAAAGTATTGTCAGTTATGTGTGCAATCCTCTAGCAAGCGGATGCCTCTACATATCCTCTCTCCTTTTTATTTTTACACAATTTTGGGTATAAAAAGACGATAGAACTTTCTATCGCCTTCTTCATATAAATTCACTTCTCTTTTCTTAAAAAGATCGTATTCTCTGATTTAGCACTTCCAGGAAAGCAATCATTGTTGCACCTATCATAGGTAATCCATAGGGACTGAGGATAAAGCCAACAATTAGTGCCTCAATGCAACTCTTCCGTCCTGAAAGAATAGAAAAAGAACCTATTGCTACAAAAATGCAAAGAATCATCAATAAATACAAGATATGTCATTCCTATACTTAGCAAAAATGTTAGAAAAGCAGTGCTAACCGATAATAGAGACTAATGAGGAAACAAGACAAGCTTAAATAGTATTCTCATAGGCAAGCTCTTTTTCTTTAATTAACTATCTATTCATCTACATTCGATTACTAAGTTTATAATAGCTTTTACGGGATGAGATAGCAAATCATCAATTCTTTTTATATAAAATGGCGGATGAAGTTCACTTCATCCGCCATAAGGCATAATCTCTTTGTCTTCAAAAATAGTTCAACAATAAACAAAATACTAATATAACTTCGCTCCTGCCGGAATATGATTATCTACCATCAGAGGTGCAACTCTTCCTCATCACTATCCTTCTTCTGGTTAATGGCGGAAAGTAGCATACCGCAGGACTCTACTCCCATCATTGCTCTTGGGGAAAGATTGGTGATTGCAATCAATGTCTTTCCAATCAGCTCTTCCGGCTCGTAATATGCATAATTCGGAAAGGATCGTTCTGTCGCTACCGCTTCCATCATCCAAAAGTAAACTGTAAAAGCTTCTTACTCTTTGGAACGGAAAACAATCCTTTACCTTTACCGCACGGAAGTCGGACTTACTGAAGGTCTCGAAATCACAGACTCTTCAAACAATGGCTCGATTTTTCACATTGCTGAAATCAATCTTATTGTTTGGCGTAAAAAGCCTGTGTTGGCATTTCCTGCCTCACTCTCTTCTCCCTTCTTTCCCTCATCCTTCTTCTCTAGGGACTTCATTGTGGGAAGAGCAGTACATCACGGATGGATGCTGCGTCAGTCAAAAAGCATTACCAGACGGTCGATACCGTAACCGATTCCTCCTGTAGGAGGCATTCCGATTCCATAGCATGCAGGAAATCTTCGTCGGTGTGGTTCGCTTCCTCATCTCCCGCATCTGCCAGGGCATCCTGTGCCTTGAAACGCTCTCTCTGGTCGATTGGATCGTTTAGCTCGGAATATGCATTGTCATCTCTCTTCCGTAGATAAAAGAGCTCAAAACGCTCTACCTTGGAAGGATCGGATGGCTTCTTCTTGGTAAGGGAGAAATCTCCACCGGATGATCCATAATAAAGGTTGGCTGTACCAGCTTCTCCTCACAGTACTCTTCGAAGAGGGTTTTTCAATGTCTCCGATACCATGATGCTCTTCGTAGGCAATTTCCTTTTTCCTTCGCAAGGGCTCTTGCCTCTTCTAAGGTCTTAATCTGATCAAAGTCAATGCCTGCATATTCCTTGATTGCCTCTGTCATGGTCAAGCGACGGAAGGGGCTTTCCAGGTCAATGGGAGTTCCTGGTAGCTGATGTGCAGAGTACCGCAAACCTTTTCTGCAAGATAACGGAACATGGACTCCGGTCAGCTCCATCATTCCTTCGTAGTCTGTATGTCCTGATACAGCTCCATTAAGGTAAATTCGGATTATGTCTGGTGTCAATTCCCTCATTACGGAACACTCTTCCAATCTCATAAACTCTTTCCATGCCGCCGATAATCAGACGCTTTAGATAAAGCTCTAAAGAAATACGAATCTTTACGTCTTCGTTTAAGGCATTGTAGTGGGTTTCGAAGGGACGAGCTGCTGCACCGCCGGCATTTTCCACCAGCATCGGTGTCTCCACCTCAAGAAATCTCTTCCGGCAAGGAAGTTACGGATTTCGAAGAATCTGAGAACGCTTCATGAAAACGGTGCGACTGTCCTCATTCATAATCAGATCCATAGCGCTGACGATAACGGGTGTCGGTATCAGTTAAACCGTGGAACTTCTCAGGAAGTGGGTAGCAGGGACTTGGAAAGCAGGGTAATCTTCTCTCCGTGAACGGAAATTTCTCCCATCTGGGTTTCGAAAACATAACCTCTAACTTCCACGATGTCGCCAAGGTCCAGCTTCTTAAACTTCTTGTATTCTTCTTCCCCGAGACTTTCCCGGCTTACATAAACCTGGATTCTGCCGTCTCTATCCTGCAAATGCATAAAGCTGGCTTACCCATAACACGCTTGGATAAAATACGTCCTGCAATCACGACCTGCTGATTCTCTAAACTCTTGAAATTCTCTTTGATTTCAGTAGAATGATGGGTCTGTTCAGCTTTTGGTAATTTCAAATGGATCTTCCTTAGCTGCCTGATACTCTGCCAACTTATCATATCTGGCCTTCAAAATGTGGTTCATGTCCACCGGTGCATTGCCCTTTTGCTTTTCCTGCTCTCCCATCCTTCTATCCTTTCTTTTGCACTGTTCGATTGTTGCTCATTATATTTTGAATGAAATCTTCTCTAAAGGCATATCTTCATGAAACATTCTTCATTGAATTATGCTTCAATGAATTATTCTTCATGGAATCATTCTTCATGGAATCATTCTTCACTGAATCGTTTTTCACTTTTTATTCTTCGTTGGATCTCTCCACGGAAAGTACCTTATATTCCAAAACTCCCGCCTGAGTTTCTACCGTAACTTCATCTCCCACTCTGTGGTTCAGTAAAACCATACCTACGGGAGACTCGTTGAAATCTTTCCCTGCAAGGAGTTTTGCCTCAGTAGAACCTACAATCATGATTCCACTTCTTCATCAAATTCCTTGTCAAACAACTTGACTTTGCATCCGATGTTGATGGTACCTTCTTCCGCATCATCCACTACTTCCGCATTCTTCAACAAAGCCTCAATGGCAACGATTCTTTCTTCGATTTCTCTCTGCTCATCCTTTTTGCTGCATCATACTCAGCGTTCTCAGACAAATCTCCCTGTTCCCAGGCTTCCTTAATCTTTTTCTGCAATCTCTTGTCTCTTATTTTACCTTTAAATTATGAAGTTCATTCTCCAACTTATTTAATCCTGCCCTGGTAGGAGGTTTTTCTTTTCTTCAGCCACCTGATATCCTGCCCTTTCTCTAAAACTGCAATGACGGCTTCTGAGATCCAGAAGCCGTTTCATCAATGATTCGATGTAGTATTCTAGCAATGGAAGCTTGAAAGTCAATGTTTTCCGCTATAATTCTCTAACCATTTGGAATACCTTTTTCCAAATCGTTTCCATATTCACCCTCTGTCTGCCGAGCAGCATTCTCTAGAGCCCTTCCATATACCAGGAAAGGTGCTTTCGCATTTCCAAGAGGGCAAGATGCTCTCCCTTAATCTCCACCATTAGCTTTAGGTGCCGAAGCATCATTTCCTTTCTTTCTGGAAGGCTTACCGGCGGAAGCTTCTTCCCTTCAGAAAGAAGACTCCTACATGCTCGAATCAAAAAGGATTTCCTTGTATGCCACGGTAGCGCTATACCGTCTACCCCAGTGGCAAGGAGCATGGCCAGAGCATCTTCTTCTTGGAAAATGTCTCCGTTTCCAAAAACGGGAATCTTCACCGCCTCCTTGGCTTTCTTTATATATTTCCAATTGGCCTTTCCCCTGTAATATTGTTCTCTGGTTCTACCGTGAATGGTAACGGAAGCCACGCCGGAGGACTCTGCCATTTTCGCAAATTCTACCACATTAATGGCATCATCCGTAAAGCCGATGCGAAACTTAACTGTGAGAGGCTTCTTCAAGGCTTTTGCCATTGTGCTTAAAACCTGTTCCGCCAAAGGAAGATTTGTCATTAAGGCTGATCCCTCCTGATTCCGTACTACCTTGGGAACAGGACAGCCCATATTTACATCTATACAGTCAAAGTCCTCTTCAATTCGGCAGGTCATTTCCGCCATCAAGGCTGGATCAGAACCAAAAAGCTGCGCCGAAACAAGCCCCGGCTCTCCCTTATGATAAAGCAGGGAATCCGTATTCTGATTCCCATAGTAAATAACTTTCATGACACCATTTCCGTAAAGGATAAACTTAATCCCATTTCTTTTACATAGAATACGGTAGGGAAGGTCTGTCACTCCCGCCATAGGGAGCCATCAGAATATTACCGGGGAGCCTGCAATCCTTTAAGGAAATGGGCTGAAAGAGACTGTCTCCTCCCTCTTCTTTCCTCTTTTTCAAGGCCTCCTCATAGGAAAAGTCGGATATTCCGTGACTTCTCACGATTTCTTCTATTTTTTCCTTTTCAACTAAGTATTTGATATTGTCCTTCTTTCTTACTTCTTCTCCAGATTCTGAAGTCCTGCATAATACTCTTCCAACTTGGAAAAGAGTTCCTTATAGTCCTTTTGAATCTGCTTTTTCTTTTAACTCTGCCCCTATCGGGTCATAAAGATAGTCTGTCTCCTCCGCAATGCTGATAAGCTCCAGTCTTCCCTCATCAGCAAATTGCAGGAGGAAAACACTCGATTTCCTCCGTATATGTCACGGTTATTTTTGCAGACTTTCCTGTACCTCTTTGGGCAGGAGGGAAAAGCAGGGATTGAAAAAAATACTGTTCTCTATAGGAATTGGCCCCGCAGAGCACCTTCTCTTCTTCTCTTTTTAACGCTTCCTGATTCATATCCTTTTCGTCCATTTCCTTACTCCTTTCGGATTTTTAAACCTGCCCCATCATAGCATAAAATAAAAAAGAGGGAAAGAATGCAGAATCTCTTCCGGCTTCTTCCCTCTGTTGCTATTCCATAGAACTAAAAACATAAATAAACGAAAATTATTTTTTCTTCTTATCTTACCAGAAGCTGAGCGATACGATACTGCTCCTCAGGAATATCCTTCTTCATTCTCAAAGCTTCCTGGATATCATAATCCACGAACTCACCCTTCTTATAAGCCACAAGACGGTTGGACTTCCCTGCCAAAAGCAGTTCTACCGCTTTCGCTCCCATAATGGAGGCATAATAACGGTCCTTACAGGTGGGAGATCCGCCTCTTTGCATGTGTCCCAAAAATAGTGGCTCTGGTTTTCGATACCGGTTGCCGCCTCAATTCTCATTGCCATGGAGGAGAATGTCCAATTCCTTCAGCATTGATAATGATGTAATGCTTCTTTCCTCTTTTTCTGCTTTCGATAATACGGTTAATGATGGCCTGCTCGTCTCCATCATACTTCTCCGGCAAGAGAATTTCTTCCGCACCATTTGCCACACCGCACCAAAGAGCGATATAGCCTGCGTGTCTTCCCATTACTTCGATAATGGAGCAACGCTCGTGGGAGGTAGAGGTATCTCGAATCTTATCAATAGCCTGCATCGCAGTATTGATGAAAGTATCAAATCAATGGTATAATCTGTACAGGCAATATCCAAGTCAATGGTTCCCGGAACACCGATGGTATTAATGCCTAAAGCGGAGCTTTCCGGCGCCCATGAAGGAGCCGTCTCCACCGATAACCACAATGCCGTCGATGCCGTGCTTCTTACAGATTTCGCACCTCTCTTCTGGTACTTCGGTTGTGGTAAACTCCTTACATCTGGCGGTATACAATACAGTACCTCCACGGCTTACTATATCGGAAACAGAGTGGCTGTCCAATTCTTTTATTTCTTCTTCTAAGAGTCCTGCATAGCCACGCATAACCCCTATAACCTTTTAGGTCATTGTGAATCGCGGTTCTTACCACGGAACGAATAGCCGCATTCATTCAGGGAGCATCTCCTCCGGAAGTTAAAACACCAATTGTTTTTACTGCTTTCCCTGCCATAACTGCCTCAATCTACCTTACTGTTTTGATTTTATTCTTTCCCGTTTCTCTACCGGTTTTTCCACACACTGCACATTGTATGTACCGGCATATATCCCGGTCATGCAACTTGCCGAGTCTCTTCTTGTGATATACCATTCTTATCAATATCCGTTATGCAGTGTATCTCGTCATGTATTTATTTCTGAACAAGTACACTATATTACTCTATCCTTACGCATTTTTCAAAGATTTTTAGCTGTTCTTTCACATTTTCCAGATATACAATTTTTGCAAGATTTTCCAGCAATTCTTGGGAAGATTGTACAGCATATCTCTTCCCTAAGCGCTTAATGGCCTTTCTCCTTCCGAAGGTAAATAGTCACGGTGCTTTCGCCCCCTCTTGAGACAGACATTCCAAAACTTCCTTTTTCTTTCTCCAGATAGGTACTCTTTGTCGGAAAATTGCAACCAAATTTCTTTCGGCAAATTTTCAAAAAGCTATAATTTTTCCGCAATCAATTTCCCGTTGGCTTCATCATTCATCTGCACTCTGCCGTAGACAAAAAGCTTTCTTGTCCTCCTGAATCAGCTCCTCCAGTAAGCTCGTAGGGTCTTAGGGAAAACCACCACTTCCATGGAGCCTGTATTGTCTTCCAATGTCACAAAGGCCATCATGTCATTTTTCTTGGTAATCCGCCTGTTAATTCCGGTAATCATTCCTCCCACGGTACATTGCTCCATATCGGAAAGCCGATTCTCCTCTTCCATTACCTCCAAGGAAAAATCTCTGGCTCTTCTGGTGCAGACCTGTTTCAAAAGGGCTCTGTCACTGTCCAGAGGATGTCCGGAGAGATAAACGCCTAAAGCATCCTTTTCATTTCGTAAAAGCTCTGCCTTGGGAAATTCTTCTAAATCAGGAAAAATCAGCTCAAATTCCTGTCTTTCCTCCGCCTCTTCTCCCAAAAGATCCAAAAGGCTCATCTGTCCTGCAATCTGATCCTTCTTCCCCTTCTGTAAATCCTCCAAAACCTCCGGAAGCATGACCAGCTTTTCCCTTCTGTTTCCTTCCAGATTGTCAAAGGCTCCTGCATGGATAAAAGGACTCCATGGCCCTTCTGTTAATACCTCTTTGACTTAGTCGCTGTACCAAATCTTCAAAGTTTCTAAAGGGTCCGTTCTTTCGTTCCAGAATAATCTGTTCTGCGGCGGATCTTCCTACGCCCTTTACCGCGGAAAGACCGTATCGAATCTTTCCATCCTTCACGGAGAAGCCCACCTCCGCCAGTTGGATATCCGGCGGCAGTATCTCTATTCCCTGTTCTCTGGCCACCTCGATATACTCAGCGGTTTTCACCGTGTTATCCATAAAGGAGCTCATGGTGGCGGCATAGAATTCGGGGCATAGTAATACTTTTAAATAGGCGGTTTGATAGGAAAGCGGGGCATAGCTTACCGCATGGGACTTGTTAAAAGCATACTTGGCAAAATCAATCATCTTGTCATAAATCCGATTGGCCACCTCTTCGGAAATCCCCTTGGAAATGCAACCTGCAATGCCTTCTTTTTCATTGCCGTAGACAAAGCTCTGCCTTGCCTCCTCCATGACAGAGGTCTTCTTCTTGGACATGGCTCTTCGTAAGATCCGAGCCGCCCATGGTAAAAGCCGGCCAGGTCTCGCACAATCTGCATAACCTGCTCCTGATACACGATTACCCCATAGGTATTTTTGCAGGATAGATTCCATTTCCTTACAATCATAGTGCACCGTAGCAGGGATTCTTCTTTCCGGCAATGTAATCCGGAATAAAGTCCATGAGGGCGGTCGATACAGAGCCACTCCTGCAATAATGTCATCCAAACAGGGAGGGCTGTAATCGCTTCATAAAATTAACCATCCCTGCAGATTCCAGCTGGAAGACTCCTGCACAGTCCCCCTTTGGACAGCATGGTGTAAACCTTGGCATCATCATAGGGAAGCTTGTCCAAGTCCAGCTTTACCCCATGATTTTCCTCTATAAAACGAAGGGCATCCTGAATCACCGTCAGGGTTCTAAAAGCCCTAAAAAGTCCATCTTTAATAGCCCAGCTCCTCTATAGTAGTCATGGTAAACTGGGTGGTAATGGAACCGTCGGAACCTCTGGACAGAGGGCACATAGTCGGAAACCGGACTTCGGCAATCACCACTCCTGCTGCATGCATGGAGCTGTGTCGGGAAGCCCCTCAAACGAAGACACATATCAATCATTTGCTTGGTTTCCTCTTCCGTGTCGTAGAGATTCTTTAATTCTTTACTGACACTCAACGCCTTTTCCAGAGTCATATTTAATTCGTTTGCACAAGCTTTGCCAGCTGGTCACATTTGGCATAGGGAATATCAGTACTCTGCCACATCTCGGATGACTCCTCTTGCCGCCAGGGTTCGAAGGTAATAATCTGGCTGACCTGCTCTTTTCCATACTTCTTTCCCACATAGTCAATAACTTCCTGTCGTCTTTCGTACTCAAAGTCCACGTCTATATCCGGCATGGTTACACGTTCCGGATTTAAAAAACGCTCAAAAAGCAGCTGATGCTCTATCGGGGTGCACATCCGTAATCCCTATGGCGTAGGCCTGCAATAGAGCCTGCCGCAGAGCCTCTTCCCGTCCCACCGCAATGCCGTGGGTTTTGCAAAATGAATATAGTCCCAAACCACCAAAAAATAGTCCACAAAGCCCATATCGGAAATGGTATTTAACTCATAGTAGAGCCTGTCCTTATTTCTCCTGCCAACTCTCCCCATAGCGTTTCTCCAGCCCCTTAAGACAAAAGCTCCTCCAAATAGCTGTAGGCGCTATGCCCCTCCGGCACAGGATATTTCGGCAAATGATATTCCCCGAAAGTAATATTCACCTGACAGCGCTTGGCAATCTTTGCGGTATTTTCTAGAGCTTCCTTGGCATAAGGAAATAACTCCTCCATCTCCTCTTCGCTTTTTGATATAGAAACTGTCCACCGGGATAGCGCATCCTATCCTCGTCCATCAGTTTTTTCCCGGTCTGCAAACAAAAGCAGAATGTCATGGTGTGGCATCCTCCTTATAAGTATAGTGAATATCATTGGTCACCACTAGGGAGTCCCGGTTTCTTCATGCAAACGAAGCATGCCCTGATTTACCAACTTCTGCTCCCGCATAGCCGTGGTCTGCACATTTCCAGGAAGAAATTTCCCTTTCGAAAAATGCCTTCATAACGGAGTGCCGCCTGCTTTGCCTCCTCATACTGAGAAAAGCCGCAGGTTTCTGGACACCTCTCCCGCAAGGCAGGCGGACAGGGCAATGATTCCCCTCATGGTACTTTTTCCAAAACCGCATAGTCCACTCTGGAGCTTATAGTAATAGCCCTCCGTGAAAGCCTCAGAGACACCAGCTTCATCAGGTTATGGTAGCCTGTATCATTTTCCCCAAGAAGTACCAGATGATAGTATCTGGCCTCCCCTTCTGGATAAAAGCGTTCCTCCATGGAACGACTCAGATAAATTTTCGAGCCCAGAATCGGATGAATTCCCCTGCTTCTTTTGCCTCTTTTTATAAAAGTCAATCACACCGTACATAACCCCCATGGTCTGTAAGGGCAATGGAGTCCATCCCCAGCTCCTTCACCCTGGCAACTCATCTCGGAATCTTTCCGGAGCCGTCCAACAAACTATAACTGCTATGTACATGTAAGTGTGTAACATGCCATCTTCTGTCCTTCTATATATACATGCTATAAGTACCTTTCGTTCTAAACACCTACTGTAATCCTATCATACCCCTCTATACTGTACAGGCTAATTTCCGAGTTTGCCTAGTCTTTCTGTATAAAAAGGAGCCCGTTTCGAGCTCCTCCGTTTAAATCGCTTCTCCAAGAAGATATCCGCTGATTGCTGAAATAGCATCCTCTTCATCTTCTCCTCTGCAGATACATATAGCTCTGCGCCGTTATTAATGCCGAGTGCCATCATACCCCATAATGGATTTTTGCATTTACCCTTCTGCTTCCTCCGTCATATAGATGCTGGATTGAAAAGCGACTGGCAATCTGTACGAGCATCGCCACCGGATGATCATCTGTTTTGTTTGATAAGTTAACGGTTTACATTACTGTCTCTCATGGTCTGTGCCTCCCTGGTGCATTTGAGCTCCCCTAAACGCAGAGTGTCGTCACTCCATCCTCAGTTCCAAAGCTGTCTGTCAAATTGTCTTGAAAAATGCAGAGCTAACTAATGTACCTTTGCGAGAAAGCTCCTCTTTTTGCATATTTTATTTTTAATCCTATTTCTTATGCGAAGCGGATTGTTTCCTCCAAAGTTCTTTTTGCAATTCTGGTAATTTACGCAGGCGATGATTCACCCGCTCTTTCCTGATAGGGGCTCTAATCCCTGTGCAAGTTCCTCCAAAAGAAGCATCCGGATATTGCAAACGACGTTTTGCCACCTCTTGTAGAAACCTTCTCCAGTTGATCCAGTCCTAAGACTTCCTCGATGTATTGAATTTCTTCCTGCTTTGCTTTAAAGCTGGCTTTCACGGTGCGATTAATGTTGGCGGCTTCAAAGTTCACGCGCCGGTTAACATTTTCGCTGACCTCCTTTAAAATGCGGGCATTCTCCAATTCCATCAAGGCATCCACTGCCCTAAGAGTTTTAAAACATCTGCGATCTCCGAAGCATCCTTTGAGGTATACCATCGGTTTTTGCCTCTTTTTCCCTGCTTTGGATGTAGAGAATAATGCTCGTAGAATCTCTTCTGCTTCCCTGCCCTCCTCTGCTTCAGAAAAACAAATTCCAAATGATATTCTTTTTGGGGATTAGTTAAAGAAGCGTTGGAAAAAGAAAAATCTGTCGCAGTTTTTCCTTCTTCCTTCTCATCATCTGTCCTAATTTTAAAGGTTTTTCTAATGCTGTAAAGTCTATTCTCCTAAGCTCCTCCTTCACTTTCTGGAAAAAGAAGCTTTTTCGCTTGTTTTTCTACTGCCATCACTTTTTGTCTCTTGGTAATTTTCTATGTTGTTTTTCATTATATTTTTCTATTTTTATGGAGTTTTTATGTGAGAACTTATATCATTTCCTTTATATCCCTATGTTCCAGTGCTGAATCCCATAATCTGCAGCATCCTTTAGGGATTGATCAATTTTTTTCCCGCCATGGTGACGGAGCGATGCTTTTCCTCCGGTGCAAGCCAGTCCCAATACCAGCTGATTCTTTCCTTCTGCCACATAAAGGGGAAGGAGAAAATGAAACAAATCCACCAGCTTTGTCTAAAAGATTTGGGCATTTCCATCCGAAAACACAAAAGTCCTGTACTTCCTTTTTCTTCCCGGTATGGGATTCCGTAGATCGATCATAATAGGGTTTGGCTGAAAATCGAAGGTCAAAAGCAAGATCCAAAGTCCTCCGGCATTCCATATTTAAAACCGAAGGAAAAGAATGGAAAGCTGAAGATTTTTGATATTTCTTTTCTCCTCCTGCACAATCTCCTTTAACTGCTGCCGGAGATTTTTCGTTAAGAGTCTGGAGGTATCGATAATTAAATCCGCCTTCTTTCCGAAGAAAGGCCATCTCTCTCTCTTTCCTTTGTGCATGCCATCCTGAATCACGACCTTCTGCACAGAGGATGACTTCTTCTGCTTTCCTTTATAGCGTTGAATCAACACTTCATCCCCGCATCCAAGAAAAAGAATGCGAAAAGGGTACCTTCTTTTCTTCTCGCCAGCTTTCAATAATCTTTTCCAGCTCTGAAAAGCTCTTTTCCGTTTCTACTGTCGATCTCTAAAGCTGTCCTTTGTTCATTTTCCCTGCTGGAAAAGCAAGCTCCAGAATTCATAAGTCCTGATGGGCAGGTTATCAATGCAGTTAAAACCGAAGTCCTCCAAATGCTTCAGACAAACGGTTTTTCCGCACTCGCTCATTCCGGTTACAATTAAAATTTCCCCACAGCTTTTTACCTCTGTTTCTAAACGCACTCCCCTGCTTTTCTTCCACAATTCGAATCACTTCCCTGATCAGTCGGTAAATCTCTTTGGCATCGGCTCCTCCCAGGTTCACCACAAAAGCCGCAATGCTGTCGGACACCGCCGCTCTTCCCATTTGAAAGCCCCTTAAGCCGCTGACTTCAATGAGGCGGGAAGCATAGTCCCCTCCGGTCTTTTTAAAGGTGGAGCCTGCTGAAGGCATATCCAAAGCTGTTTTTCCTCTCTTCGTCTTTGAAAATCCTGCATTTTTCCCGATTTCTGAGATTCCTTTTTCCAAAAGAAAGCTTGCTTTTTAGACAAATATCATTTTCCGAAAGGCAGGAATGTCTATAGGAAAATCCATTTCAAAAGCTCTTTCTTTTGAAGCTCTCCCTTCTCATTTAAAAAGAGTCCCTGATAAAAGAAGTCCTTAATTTCTCCGTCACTGTCGGCATTCATTTTTCACCGCCCTCAAGGGTTCCAGGAATTCGGACAGCGGTTCAAAGCCGGTGTAGCCTGCTTCCATAGCTACCTCCGCCATTTTCCTTTACAGAATCCAGCCTGCCTTCCATCAACAGCCCCCGACCGTCCTCCCTCGCTCTTTTATGTTTGCATGGGATAAGTTATCCTTTAATAAAATAACAGCCTCTATCCACACCCTCGTCAGAAACCAGGAGATTGGAGCCGTTCCCAAAATCAGATAGGGCGACTGCTCCTTGTATAACTCCTTTTACCAGCTCTGTACTTCTTCTACGCCGGAGGGAATATAAAAGTCCTTTGCCTTTCCGCCAACCTTAAAGCTGGTATAGTCCTTTAAGCTCTGTTCCGTTCTATGCTCCATCCTGCTCACTTTCCCTCTAAAAATCTTCCGCTTCCTGTTTCTTCATGTTGGCAGTTTACTCGCTCATACAGCACCTGTGCCGCATTGTATGCCCATCTTTCTTTTGGCTCTGTTGTTAATGGCGGCACACTCTACGATGATAGCCACATTTCTTCCGGACGAATGGGGATATCATAGCTGATATATTGTTGCCTAAAAATTCTATATAGTTATCCTTTAATCCAAGACGATCGCAGTCCTTCTCCTTGAGATACTCCGCCAAATTAATGACCATATTCAGCGTGTCTGGGTATCCTTTCACCGATTCCACACCGAACATCTGCTTTACATCGATAATGCCGATTCACGAAGTTCAATAAAAGTGCTTGGTAATATCCGGTGCCGTTCCCACTAAAGGGATTCATCGAAACCTTTCTTAATTCCACTACATCATCGCTAACCAGACGGTGTCCTCTTTAATCAGCTCCAGGGCGGCCTCCGACTCTGCCGATTCCGCTGTCCCCATGATGAGAACACCCTCTCCGTACACATCCACCAACACGCCGTGGACGGTAATCATTGATGCCATCTTCACCTTTAACCAACGGATAATTTCTCCCTCCAGCTCCGTAGTAGGGTCTCGGGGCTGGACAAAGAGAATTCAGTCTCCTGGCATGCGGAAATCATGCAGGAATCCGGCTCAATGTCTCTGGCATAAATAATACAGGGATAGGATACTTGGTAATCTCATTATATCTTGCCCTTCTCCCCGGTCTTTCCATCCGCATCAAATACGCCGTCTCCACATTTCCGATAATCTGCACATGCTCGGAATCAAACTGGGCAAAAAGCCGGCAAGCTGTAAGGCAGGACGGTTTACGTCCGGAATCGTCATGTAAATCTGATCCGTATCTATTTCCGGAGTGAGATTCTTTAAATTTTCTTTTTGATTAACTCGATACACTCACCTTTTTCCGCACTTTTCATGAAAACCTCCTGCTTTAGGGGATGCATTGTCCCACTGTTTTTCTATCTTTTGCAGTATAGGTTTTCAGGCTAAAATTGCAATCCCAAAGAAGCTATGCTACATTTGTCAATAAACGGAACGCACGCTCTTAATAAATAAGATGTCCTGAGGGTTTATACGCCATTGCTTTAGAAGAAATAGTTCATCAAAATATAAAGAAGATAAAGAAATATATCGAGGAAGGAGGCAAAGGACAAAGATGGAGAAGGACAAGGCTATCAGTATTTTTGATTCCGGTCTTGGCGGACTAAGTGTCTTAAAGAAAGCTCAAGCAGGAGCTCCCCGGAGAAGACTTTATTTTCTACGGAGACCAAAAAGCATGCCCCTTATGGAGAAAAAAATCAGAGGAAGAAGTGCGTCTCTGTCCCTCTGCCTACCGTTTTTCTACAGGAGGAAAAAGCCACTGTTATTGCCTGTATCTGCCACCTCCATGCTGCCCCCTATCTTCGGGAGCTGTTTCCGGAGATATCATTATCGGTATGGAGCCTGCGGTAAAGCCTGCAGTTGAAGCATTACAGGATGAAGCCGAACCGGGTAAGACGAGATTCTGATTATGGCTGCAGAGCACTACCCTCAAGAGAGCGTCTCCACCAGCTGATTTCCCGTTTTGAGATCCTTCCCAATTTCTTCTCCTCCCCCTCCCGGGCATCGTCCGTCTCTTAGAAGCAGGAAAGGGAGACAGTCCGAAAATGAAGACTATCTTTCTCAGCTTTTTACTCCCTATCGGAATGAAGCCGTTTCGTCTATTGTGTTGGGTTGCACCCATTTTCCCTTTTGTAAACGGAACAGATTCAAATCGCCCTGCCCTATCCTGTCACGCTTCTGACGGAGCGGAGGGCACAGCCAAGAAACCCGGCACCGTTTGGAGGAGAGAGTCTTTTGAAGGAGAAACATGCAAAGGGTCAGGTAGAGCTTTTTAGCAGTAACGAAGACAGCTCTTTGATGGAAGCCTTTACCGGAAGAATTGTCTTCTTTTCTTTAAAAATTTTTTAGAAAAGTTCTTGACAAGTTTTCGGAAGTTTTTAGTATTGTACGGGTGCCATGGAAAACAGCGGAAAACAAACGCCCTTAGCTCAGCTGGTAGAGCAGTAGACTCTTAATCTATTTGTCCAGGGTTCCGAGTCCTGAGGCAGAGTTCTAAAAGAATGTTGGAAGAGCAACATTCTCTAAAGACTTTTGCTTGTCCTTTCTCTTTCTTAAAAAGCTTTGCTATACTCTGTGGAAATAACTTTTTGAGTAAAGGAGATTTTTATGCAAAGATTTTAGTTTGCGATGATGATAAACAGATTGTAGAAGCCATTTCCATCTATCTTACCGGAGAAGGATATCAGGTGATTAAGGCATTTGACGGATATGATGTTTTTAAAGATTTTGGAAAAAGGAAAAATGTGATCTTATCATCCTGGACGTGATGATGCCTGGTCTGGACGGTATCTGTACCACCTTGAAGATTCGAGAAAAAGCTCTATCCCCATCATTATCCTAAGTGCTAAGGGCGAGGACACCGATAAGATTCTCGGTTTAAATATCGGTGCAGATGATTATATCACCAAACCCTTTAACCCTTGGAGATGGTACGAGTAAAAGTCCCAGCTTCGCCTACACCCAGCTTGGCAATATGAATGAACAGTCTAAGGGAGAAGCCATTTACAGTCGCGGCGGTCTGGTGATTAATGATGATACCAAGGAAGTGTCCGTAGACGGCGAATTGGTAAAGCTTACACCCTATTGAATACAATATTCTTCTTCTTCTGGTTCGAAATGCAGGAGAAGTCTTTTCATTGACGAAATTTATACCTCAATTTGGAACGAGGAAGCCATCAGGGGCGGACAACACCGTAGCGGTGCACATCCGTCATATTCGGGAAAAAAATTGAAATCAACTCCAGAAAACCCAAAGTACCTGAAGGTGGTTTGGGGTGTGAGGTTATAAAATTGAAAAAAGCAGGGAAGAGCGAGGACTAGCATGAAAACGTCTTCTCCCTTTTTGCTCCATTTTTCATTTTATTTCTCTTTCCATCAGTCTGGTGTGTTGCATTTTGCCCCTCAAGGGAAGTGATACCATTGCCTTTTTGCAGGAGAAGAACCATCTTTCTTCCTCCAGCTGACAGTGCGGTTTCGGAAAGCATCAACGATATCTTGATTATATGATCTGCGGGATCTTTTTGAAACCAGAGGAACCCTGGATCTAAACCATACCATAGCTCAGAGTGAAAGTAACGGGTGCCACCCGTTCCTACAGTCTGGACTATTTGATTAAGTATGCCCGTTCCATGGGCTACTATTTAAATGAGAAAAATGAAATCATGGAGGACGAGTCCCGCCACTGTCACGCAAGAACAGGACGAAAAAGAGACACCAGATCAAGTCATTTACCGTGCCTATCTTCCGGATTACCAGCCTGCCAGCCCCTGCTGACGGTTTTTATGAGTCTGGGAAGACTGTCAAAGAAAGCGCTGAGCTATTTGGCAAAAATACTATGCGATTCGCTCCCGATATTTTTGATCAGGGCTCCACTTTCCATTTTATGTGGCCTGATAGCACGCAATAATTCCACATATTATAATAATGAAAAGTGACGACACTGCAGAAAAATTCAAAAGCTTGGAAAATATGTTTTACAGACTCTCTTCTTTTGGAAATCAAAAGCAATTTAAAAACGATTCCTTCCAATCTAGTGCCTCTTCTGGAGGCCAGGAGACCCCTCAAAGGACGGTTCCTATGTCTTTGCGGCAGGAGTGGATACCACATTTCCGGTTCATGATCAATATAAGACCATGATGGAGGAATATAGCATTCGAAGAAACCTGAGTATTCTGGGGGTGGTGCTTTTCTTCGGAAGTCTACTGGCCTTTGTGCTAGCTTTGCTTCCTTACTATTAACACCGGTAGGGAAAAATCGACAAATGATTCTTTATGCCATTGACCGGGTGCCCTGAAGGCATTTACCATTATGTCTTTTTGGTTCTTTTTGCAGAGAGTCTTCAATCGATACTTTTTCGACAGTTTGATTCTGGTGCTGGGAAAATTACTGGAACCCCTCTTCTTCCATGGAATGGGACTTTTTCGCCCTTCGCTACACTGTCTTTCTGCCTTTGCTACTTTCCTTGGTACGGCAGATGCGAAGGAATTTTATTTTCTTCTTCCTATAGCAGAAGAATTTGAGTCTTCTGGAGAGTACCCTCTCCGCCAGCGGTTTGCCTGTTCCCCGACTATACAGTGTCCTGCTTTTCGTCCTTCCGAATTTCCTGGGCATCGGACTTTTCGGCTATAATCTTTACTGCTTTTTCCATCATAAAAGCCTCTTGCATCTGGGCTTTAGCCTGCTACTGCTCTTCCTTTTAATTTCCATCGACTACTACTCCTACTCCATCAGTAGAGGATTGAAGGCGCGGTAACGGAGCAGGTAAAGGCGGAGCGTTTAAAAACCGACTTGATTACCAATGTTTCCCATGATTTAAAGACCCCTCTTACCAGCATTATCAGCTATGTGGATCTTTTAAAAGCGGGAAAATATTGAAAAGCCCCAGAGTTCAGGAATATATCGCCGTTTTTGGAGCAAAAGTCCGCACGTTTAAAAGAATCTGACGGAGGATTTGGTGGAAGCCAGCAAAGCCAGTTCCGAAATATCTCTTTAGAGCTTATCGATTCACTACACGGAGATTTTGCAACAAAGTCTGGGCGAGTTCGAAGACAAATTGAGTGCCCGCTCCCTTACAGGTGCTCTCTACCCTCCCTCAGGAGGATATTCTGATTCTGGCGGATGGTCAACAGCTTTTCCGGGTATTGGAAAATCTTCTTAATAACTGTTGTAAATATGCTTTGCAGGGAAGTCGGGTCTATGTGGATTTGCAAAAGGGAGAGAAGAGGCACCTTTACCATGAAAAATATTTCAGAAGCCCCCTTAAACGTTTCCCGGAAGAGTTAACGGAACGTTTTTGTACGTGGAGACGTAAGCCGAAGCACAGAGGGGCTCAGGTCTTGGCTTGTCCATTGCGAAAAGTCTGACCAAGCTGATGAACGGTAAAATGAAGATTGAAATTGACGGGGATTTGTATAAGGTTTCCTTTCCTTCCCTTTAGTAAAAGAGAATTGTAAATTGAAAATGATAAAGCAATCTCTGAAAAATAAACTGAGTCGATACAGTAGAAACAGCCTATATTTTGTTCTGCTTTTTCCATGCTTTTTCTTTTGTATTTTCGAAACAAGCTTTGGCGGATACCTAGCCCTACTTGTGTAGACCAAATTGAGGCGGATGGTGCTTTGCTGATGGATGCCAAGTCCTCCACGATTCTCTATGCTAAAAATGAGAACACCCACTGACTTTCCCGCTCCATTACCAAGGTCTTAACGGCCATCGTCGTGTTAGAACATGTGGAAAATCTGGAAGAAAAGGTCACCTTTTCCCAGGAAGCCACCAGAGGAAATCTGGAAAACAATTCCACCGTCATTGCCGCATCTCCGGGAGATAAGTTAAGTGTTCGAGACTGTCTTTACTCCTTCTGCTCCATTCCGCCAACGACTGCGCCAATGCATGGCAGAGCATGTGGCACGGCTCCAACGAAAAGTTTGCGGAACTGATGAACCAAAAGGCTGCGGAAATCGGCTGTACAAATTCTCATTTTACCAATCCTTCCGGACTGAATAATCCGGAACACTACACCAGTGCCCTGGATATGGCAAAAATCATGCAGTACGCCATAAGCAATCCGGACATTTTGTCAGATTGATGCCACTCAGGTCTACACTCATGGCCCCTTGATTAAATATCCGGACCCCAATGCCCCGGAAAACACCATCTATGCTCATCATAAGATGATGAAGAAAAGCAATAAGGAGTATTACAGCGGTGTATTTGCCGGAAAGACCGGATACACCCTTCTTGCCGGAAATACCTTGGTGACAGCCTGCAAAGAGGGATACTACCCTAATTTGTGTTATCTTAAACGGTCATAATTCCCAGTATCGGGACAGCAAAAAGCTCTTCGATTTCGGCTTTTCCAATTTCAACTCTTATCCTGCGGAAAGCAATGATAGGCGTTTTGCCCAGTTGGAAAATCCTTGGACGGTGGATGGACTTCCCTTGGTGGAGGCTTTGCATTTACCGTAGGAAGAGATGAGCAGATTTGTCTTCCCAAAAATATTCCCATAACGGATATTGCCTCTACCCTATCCTACGATATTAGCGAGGAGGAAAAAGCCAGCGGCAAGATAGCCAAAATTCTCTATCAGTACGATGGAAGAACAGTAGGCACAGCTTATGTGTACCTGGAGGATTCTAAAGAGAGGAAGACAAGGATCTTCTAATACTTCTTTAAAGAAGGCGGAGATATTCCCAAGCAGATCTCCGTAGCCATGGAAAATCAGGAAAATGAAAGCAAGGCGGAAGAATCCACAGCCATGGAAAAAATAAACCACGCCCCCATTGTCTTCGATAAGAAGGCAGGAAAAATCATCCTGCAAAAGCCTATCCTACGGGTGCTTTCAGATTCTTTGCTATATTCACTCTGGTGCTTCTTTCTCTTCTTTCTCTATTTTTTCCAAAGAAGGGAAGAATTCTACAGAGCCAGAAGAAGAAAAAGAATGTTAAAAGCACACAAAGGATCTTAGCCGAGAACAAAAGGCGAAACGTGACCTGATGTTTTGAAAAAGCGAAAGAGGCAGAAAATAGTTGAACTGGAAGGCCTTTTTGAATCTCGAAGGATTCATCTTGAGAAAAGCTATGGATAGTTTTTAGGAAATATCGTAGAATTTTTAGAATATCTTTCTTGTTCTCCATAATACCGCGTGATAAAATCCATAATGCATTACTATTATTTTTTTCAGTAGTTTGTCGTAATACTATATGATTTAATCACAAAGAAAAAGACGGAATATAGAGCAGTTAATCAAGGAGGATAAGGATGGAAACATTACACATTATGATTCCCAATGCGGACAGTGTAAACGAATTTGTAGAGCTTACAGGAGAATCTAATTTTTGATATGGATTTATGCGACGGAAACCGTTGCGTAGACGCAAAATCTATTTTTAGGAATTCTGTATCTTGGGGTAGGGAAAGGTTCATAAGCTTTCCCGTACCGGAAGACGCATAAGTTCTGTAGAGGATAAGCTCTCGACTTTTGTAGTATCCGAATAAGATTAATAAATGAAAAAGAACTACAGAAAAGATTGTAATTCAGTTCTGTAACTGTATAGCCGGTCTACCGTTGGGGTAATCTGAGCCCTGCGGGTACTACGAAAAACGGTATGAAGTTTTTCGTTTAGTACCCTGCAGGCGCAAGTTGGCGAGCGTGCCCTAGCAGACCGGTATACAATAGAACGAAATCTCTTCTGTAGCTCTTTTTATTCTTAACGAGATATCGTACGCGTGTACGATATCTCGTTTTCTAATCTTGTAAAGTCTAAAAAGTCTATAAGGTAAATCTTTCCTGTCTTGCTCTTAACCTACTGGAAAGGATACCATTCTCCGTCTAGCGTTTGGTTTTGTCCGGCATTGTAGCCTCTTCCATCGGTTTTCAGTACTCTTCGAATCTCCATCTTATCCGTAATGGATGCCCTCCCACAGGGGGATATCCAAAGTACAGTCTTCATCTCCGCAATAAATAATAATCAAAGCAATTTGATTTTCACTGCATCGAAGATAGGATACCCAGTTTTTCCACTTTTTCAGGAGCATAAGATTTCCGTTTTTCAAGGCAGGTGAAGCCTTTCTGTGAGAAATCAAATACCGATGATATTCTAAAAGCTCCAGATCTTCCTTTCCCCAAGGATAGGGTCTACGACAATCCGGCTCAGTCCATCCGTATACGCCTACTTCATCACCATAAAACAGGGTTGGGGCTCCGGCCAAGTAAACAAAAGCATACTGGCCAGACGAAAAAGCCCGTAGTCAATGCCGATTCCCGCATCATCAAAGCCATCTTTCATTCTTCCGGCTCTTCTGTTGGTTCTGGTTAAGAACGGGAATGATCATGGTTGGACAGCTGATTCATCAGCGGCATCCAGGCATTTTCCGAAGCTTTTGCCATGTTATAACGCATGGTGTTAAAGAATAGCTCTCCATCTCCGAATTTCTCCGGCTCGCGCCTGTCGGAATGCTTTTTCCATACCGGTCAGAAACCAGCTTACCGGCTCCATAAAGGGCATCGTAGTTCATAATGCTGTCCCACTCCTGCCCTTTTCAGCCAGGCACTGGGATTTCCGTAATGCTCTGCTAAAAATTACCGCGTCTTCATTAGCCTCCTTCACGGCTTTCGGAACTTCTTCCAAAATCTGTGGTTATAGGCTTCACTGTGCTCCCAAATCTGCCGCCACATCCAAACGCCAGCCGTCACAGGAAAAGGAGGACTAACCCATTTTTGGCAATCCCTAAGATTTCCGCCTCCAACTTGGGGAGCATTTTCATAATTCAATTTTGGCAGGTGTCGTTTCCCACCACTTTTCATAGCTGTCATTTTTCCGGCCAATCACTCTTCTTCCTTCGAAAATGAAAAGTAATCCAGATAGGGACTGTAATAGCTTTCATAAGCCCCTTGGGATAGGGTGAATCCTCCCCGGTTTTGTAGAAATAGGAAGCATTCATATAGCGATGGAAGGAACCGCAGTGGTTAAAAACGCCGTCGATAATTACTCGCATCCCCCTCTTGTGGCAGGCCTCCACAAAAAGTAAGAACAGGGTATCACTGGCCTCCAGATTCTCTTTTATCCGTACTGCGAATGCTATACTTGGAGGCTTCTCTATTGTCCGTTACTCCTTAGCTAGAATCTTACCTCCGTCATTCACAATTCTCCCCAAATGGGGATCAATATGGTCGTAATCCTGGGTATCATATTTATGATTGGAGGGAGACACAAAGAGAGGGTTGAAATAAAGAACCTCTACCCCCAAATGTTCCAGATAATCCAGCTTCTCCCAAACCCCTTCCAAATCGCCGCCATAAAAACGATGTACATCAAAGGACTCTACAGGGGCATCCCAATCTGAAAACCGATACCACGGGACGTCCCAGATAAATATACTCCTGTCCTCTACATTATTCTTTCCGTCACTGTTTCGAGCAGTCCATAAAAATTTGATACATGGTGACACCTTTAATCCAGTCCGGAACATCCGGGAAAAATGGAAAAAGCGTATTGAATGTCCAAATCTTCCGTCACTCCTAAACGATTGTAATGGATAACCTCTTCTCCCCTTTTCAAATCGAAAATAATAATGCAGGGGTTTATCCTTCAGTTTTATTTCCATTTCATAGTAATCAAAATAGTGATCACTGCTTTCCAACTGCATCGGGATAAATCTGCTGTTCATCCGAAGATAAAAGCAAAACTCTATCTACATCCTCTTAGGGTGCGAAAACGAATGGTCACATCCGAAAAGTGCCGGGCTCTCCTCCGGCTCCCGATAAAACCCTTTCCTATGCTATATAAGGCCTCTCGATTGATTCCTCTTTCCTCCATTTCGAAATCCTCCCTTTACTCCCCCAATCCTGAAAAAGCGATACCGCCATTCCCGAATTCTTATCAAAACGTTTGAAACTTAAAGAATCATTCTCCGATATAGTTTAATGCTCTATACTTCTGGGCATAGTCAATGCCGTAGCCTACGACGAAAAACATCCGGAACACAGAAACCCTTTGTATTTTTACATCTACCTCTACTTCTCTCTCAGGCATCCAAGAGAGTACAGATTTCCAAAGAAGCGGACGTCTTTCCCGAAGCATATGTTCAAATGATGCAAGGTTCTTCCCTGTGTCGATAATGTCCTCCACCAATAGAACATTCTTTCCTTCCAAGGGCTCATCCAGATCCTTTACAATCTTTACTACCCCGGAGCTTTGGGTTTGAGAGCCGTAGCTTGCTGACTGCCATAAAATCCACTGGAAACCCGAGGATTGTTTAATTTTTCGCCAGCTCACACATAAAGGAGCGCCCTCCCTTTAAAATGCAGACTAAAGTGCAGATCCTTTCCGGCATAGTCTCTTCCAATCTCCTCAGCCAGTTCACTTACCCTGCTTTTCAATCTCCTCTTCCGAAAAACAGTACTCGGATTTTTCTTCTTTTTCCATATCTGAGTCCCCCATTTACTATTTTCCTACAAAATTCACGGATTTCTAAAACTTTTCTAAAAGCAGTCTTTTTGTTCCACTCTCGCCTTTACACCTTTCGGGAGAGAAAGTCTGCCTCCGTTTCCCTTTTTCAACAAGCGGTCAATTCCATGGTAATGTAGCTTTCCAAATTCTGTGTATTTCCCTTAACAAGAAAATGGCTTCCTTATAGATTTCTCTGCGAAAAGGGCATTTTCCTTTTTAATTGAGGGAATAGACAGAGAAATGTATTTTCCCTGAAAGAGCGTTGCTCCCATTCTCCGTATCGTTCTATCCATTCTGTCGCCTTTTCTTGAAAATAGGCTTCCGTTTCAAAAAAGCTCCGCTGCCTCCAGCAAATGCTTTATACCGCTCCGGCATTAATCTTCTCCAAAGCGGGTAAAATTTCCAAACGAAGATAATTTCTGGCATAGCTTTTGTCCCGGTTGGTGCTGTCCTCTCCCGATAGGGAAATTCCCAATCCTCCAGTCGCTTCAGAATCTCCTCTTTCCGTAAAGACAGGAGGGGGCGAAGAAGGGTAATCCCTGGCCTCTGACAGAAGCTCTTCCGCCTTCATTCCGCTTATTCCGGAAAATCCCGCACCTCTAATCAAAGTGAAACAATATCGTTTCCGCCTGATCATCCATGTGATGCGCTAAGGCAATCTAGTTTTTCGGCCACTTTCCGCCTGCCAACGAAGGCTTCTTCTTTAAGGCTTTGTAGCGAAGTGTCCCTTGCCAGCCTCTTCTATTCCCAGCTTATTTTTCTCAGCATAGTCCGGTACAGAACAAGTATATTCCAAAAGAAACTTGATATAGCTCTGCCTGCTGCTTGAAAATGTGGCATCTTCTACAGCTTCATCCCCTCTGATGCCATGTTGCACATGTCATAGCTCTAAGAGAAAAAGAAAGATGATTCTGTAATTCCTTTAAAAATACAAAAGATACATGGAATCTGCACCGCCGGAAAGAGCCAGCAAAATCTGCTCCCCTTCGTATCCACTGCTGTTTTTCACTTTGTAAAAATAGCTCGGTATCGATTCCTTTTCTCATTTTTATCCCTGATACAAAGGGAAAAACGAAAGAAGAATCTTCCTCTTCGCTTTTCTCTAATCCTAACCCTATGACATAGATAAAGTCCACTATGACATACGGTTTTCCTCTTCCGTCTTTACTCTTTCGGCTTACAATAATCTCATCCGCATCTGCAATCCAAATATCTCTCTTGCCTCTTCCATGATATACTCTTTGGTCTACATAGACTTTTTCTCTTCCAGAGCTTTTTAGCCCGTTGCTCTTCCTCACTGTACTCCTCAGCCAAACTCTCTTCCATAGCAAGATAATTTTTTTATTTTTCTCCGTAAGCTCTCTGCCTCGAACAAAAAAATAACAATAGCAAGAAGGGCTACCACCATGAACAATCCCAGGACAGTAACCCCATGTTTAAACACTTTCTTTTCTGTTTCTCTTGCTTTCTCACTAGATATTGAAATAGCTCTGCCGCCTCATCCTTTCGCACAGTCTCTTGCACCGACAATACCTTGGCTTCTACTGATTTTTCTCCGAAACGAATGCTGATGACATCTCCTACCTTCACGTCGTAGGGAAGCCTTCTGCACTTTCCCGTTAACAGATATTCGACCGGTATCGCAGGCTTCATTAGCAATTGTGCGTCTTTTTATGAGACGAGATACCTTCAAATACTTATCCAGTCGCATGAAATTAGTTCACGCGATCCTTTTAAAGCCTTACCTGCCTTGAATCTTGGAGCCTTGGAAGCGCAATCTTCATAGTCTCTCCAGTTCTTGGGTTACGTCCCTCTCTTGCAGCTCTCTCAGAAACATCGAAAGTTCCGAAACCGATAAGCTGAACCTTATCTCCCTTCTCTAAAAAGCCCTCAGAAATGGCATCAAAACAGCCTCAACTGCTAATCCCGCATCCTTCTTAGATAACTCTGCCTGCTTTTGCTACTGCGGAAACCAAATCTACTTTATTCATCTTTCATCCTCCATAATCGCTGATTTTTCGGCGTAGTCTTGTTACTTAGGGGCACAACTCCCACATACGAGTGCATTATAACTTTCTCCTTTTTCTCCTGTCAATGAAAGCCTTGTATTTCCATGGATTTCCTATGTTTTTCTCTATTTTTGTAAAAATTTGATAGTTTTCTTTCTTTTTTTAAGGGGAAAGTGGGAGAAGCAGGGCTTCTGCTATTTCCTTTGCTTTTTCCATACTTTCCTGAATTTTGGGCAAATCCCGTAAATTCTTCTTTTTTATAAAAAGCTTGGGAATCTCTCCATTTACAAATCGAATTTCCCTTGGGACTCGAAATCAAGGTAGGAATGGCAGTGGTATTGATTTTCGCCTTAGGAAAGAATAAAAAAGTGAATTTCTCCCTTTTGATCTTTGACCTCCGTTACCCCTACTTTTATGAAGCAGATTTCGAAGGCTTGCCACCTGGAAGAGATTTTTCCACCTGATAGGGGCAGGTCACCGTAACGGTCTGTCAGCTCATCCTCCAAATCCATCTTCTCTTCTTCACTGCTAAGTAAGGCAATCTTTGGTAAGCCTCCAGCTTCTGCTCTTCATTTTCCATATGGTTTTTCCGGAATAAAAAGCGTCCAAATCCACATCCAGCTGGGTTTCAAAGTCCTCCTCTTCCTGCTTTTTCTCCTTTTTCCAAAAAGCACCGCATGGCGAAGCGGCTTGGTATAGAGCTCATAGCCCACCGCCTCCATGTGGCCGTGCTGCTCTGCTCCCAATACATTTCCGCCCCGCGGATTTCCAGGTCTCTTAAAGCAATGCGAATTCCGGAGCCCAGCTCCGTAAATTCCCGAATAGCCTTCTAAAGCGCTTTTTCCGACTCTTCCGTAAGGCTTTTTCCTATAAAAGTAAAAATGCATAGGAGGTTCTGTTGGATCTTCCTACCCTGCCTCGAATCTGGTAAAGCTGGGAAAGTCCCCATCTTATCCGCATCTTGAATAATCAGGGTATTGGCATTGAGAATATCCAGTCCGGTTTCGATAATGGTGGTGGATACCAGTACATCTATTTCTCCGGCAATAAAGGAAAGCATGATTTCTTCCAGCTCCTTCTCTCCCATTTGCCCGTGGGCATAAGCAATACGAGCCTCCGGAGCAGTTTTTGCAGGCGAAAGCGCCGTATCCTCTATGCTTTTTACCCGATTGTGCACATAGTAAACCTGACCGTTTCGTCGAAGCTCTCTGAAATGGCTCTCCCGAATGGTGCCTTCCTCCTCTTCCATCACATAGGTTTGGATGGGAAGTCTGTCCATGGGAGCCTCTTCCAGGATAGAAAGGTCTCGAATTCCCACCAAAGACATGTGGAGAGTTCTGGGAATAGGGGTTGCGGAAAGGGTAAGCACATCCACATTTTCCTTTAAGGACTTGATGCTCTCTATGCTGTATCTCGAAGCGCTGTTCCTCATCCACCACCAGAGCCCTAGATTTTTAAAATGCACATCCTTGAAAGTAATCTATGGGTTCCCACTAAGATATCAATTCGTCCGCTGGCAAGCTGTTCCAGCGTCTTATGGACTCCCTTTTGACTCTGAAAAACGGGAAAGAATTCCTCACTTCACCGAAAGCCCTTCATTCTCTCTACACAGCCGTTATAGATTTGCTGGGGTCAAAATGGTGAGGTGGGCAAAGGTAGGCCACCTGCTTGGAGTCCTGCACCGCCTTAAAAGGCTGCCCAGCGCTATTTCCGTCTTTCCGTAGCCCACATCCCCACAGACCAGCCGAGTCCATGATTTTCTCACTTTCCATGTCTTCCTTGGTGGCTCATAGCCAGAAGTCGATCTCCGGTTTCCTCGTAGGGAAAAGGCCTCCTCAAATTCTCTTTGCCAAACCGTATCCTTTCCAAAGGGGTAGCCTCTCTCTCCTGCCTCTCTGGCATAGAGAGCCAAAAAGCTCCTTGACGATTTCCGCACTGCCCCTTAACCTTGGACTTGGTTTTCTGCCATTCTGAACCGTTTAGGCGATTTAATTTAGGAGCCTTTGCCTCTTTCCGGCATATTTCTCAATACCGTCCAATTTATTTACCGGCAAATACAGATTCCCCGTCTCCGTAGAGAATCTTTAAATAGTCCTTGCTGACGCCGTCCGTTACGATTCGCTCAATGCCCTCGTAAATGCCGATACCGTGGCTTTCATGCACCACATAGTCTCCTTATGAAGCTCCGTCAAAAGAACCGATATGGAGACTTTTCCACCTGCTTTTTCTTCCCGCTTTTCTTCCTGCAAGACTTTTGCCCATATAGGTCCTGCTCTGTCATTACCAGAGCTTTCTGGGCAAATAAAAGCCTTTTCGAAGATACCGGGGCAATACCCTTATGCTTCCCGCATTTTCCGTGTCCTCTCCTCTTCCCTGTCTTCGGGACAGTCTATCCGGACAATAGGCGAAAGCCCCTCTTTCTTAGCTCTTCCGCAAGACGGGAGGCTCTGCTTTGAAGGAGAATACAAAGAGATCCGCACCTTCTCCTTCTTATACTTTTCCATATCCCCCTTTAAACTGGGCAAACTGCTTTGCCGTAGAAGGGGATTTCTACATTCAACAGAAATAGATTTTTAGCGGATTTTCAAAAGACCTCCCCCATTCTGAAAATGCCTCCAAGGCTTGAAAAAGAAGAAAATGGGATGGAAAGCACATTCCTCCATGAGAGTCCTCACAGAGAAAAGAGTCTAGATGGCATTTGGTCCTTCTCCTGATTTGCTTCCGCTTCAGCCCTTTGGGAAAAAGTAGAGCGATAAATCTCCTCTACCCTTTTTCCCTCTTCCAAAACTCTCACCGGCTCATCCACAATCACCAGACAATCCTTGGGCAGATAATCCAAAGAGAAAAAGCCTTTAAGGAAGAGGGCTTTCCTGCTCGGACACCGGTAAATATTGGCTTCCTCCACCTGTTCCAAAGAACGCTGGCTTTTCCAAAGAAAAAAATACTCAAGGCTATCCACCTCATCATCAAAAATTCTATTCTAAGGGCTCCTCCATTTGGTTGGAAAAGACATCCAGGATTCCTCCCTAAGGGAATATCTCCTCTGCTCTCCACCTGGTCACCCTTTGATATCCAAGGGAATGAAGACTGTCTTGCAAGCTTTCAGAGAAAGAGTCTGTCCCAGCTGCACCGTAAACACTGCCTGGCGGAAGGCATTTTTCCTCCAACTTTTCCAGCATTGCCGGAAGAGTGGTCACCAGCACACCCTCTTCCTCCTCCACCAGCTGCCCTAAGGCACTCACTTCGCTCTCTACTGATATAGTTTCCTCTGGTATCTGCCTTATAAAAAGAGTAGTCCTTCGCCGGAAAAAAGGCAGTTCTCCGCAAAGATTTTACTGTCCTGCAAAATCTCCTTGCCCGCTCTCCGTCTACAAAGGTAAAGAATCCATTTTCCCCTAAAACCAAGAGCAAAAGGGACTTTAGGAGTCGGAAATTCCCTCCACAAACAAAGGCCCTTCTTTTTCCAAAGCCTCCGTAAGTTCATCCGGGTTTTACTCACGGATTTTTTGGTAGAAGAATGCCTCCTCCGGCATTTTTCCAGATTATGCATCAGCCTCTTCCTTTCCCTTCTTCTTTGGTTGAACTCGTTCATGGCTCTGATCGATACCCTTTCCACGATGGCATGCAGGGCCTTTGCCGCTCTCTCATAGGCATCTTCCATCTCCGCCTGTTCCACTTGGAAAATGGGGAAAAGCACATGATGGGCAAGATCTTCCCTTTCTCTCCTTGGCACCCACCCTCAAACGGATTCTGGAAACTCTTCACTGTGCAGGTGGGCGATAATGTTTTTCAGCCCGTTATGCCCTCCGGCAGAACCCTTCTTCGGATGCGAATGTCTCCGGGGCAAAGGAAATCTCATCGGAAAGCACTCAAAAATATGCTCCTTGGGAATCTTAAAATACTGAGCCAGAGGCACGATGGATTCCCCGGAAAGGTTCATATAGGTTAGGGCTTTAAAAGAAGTACCTCTTCGCTGCCGATTCTGGTCTTGGTATAGGCACCACGAAATTTTTGTGCTTTCCAAAGACAGATTTCTAGTTCCTACAGCACATCAATCACCGCAAAACCGGCATTGTGTCTTGTTCCCACATATTTTTCTCCGGATTCCCTAATCCTGCAATTAACCACATTTTCTTCCCTCTCTCTATTCTTAAGCTCGATTAAAGCACAAGGCGTATTATAGAGGGTTTTTCCAAACGAATCAAGGTGGATTCTTCGCGGTGAAGGACTATAGCACATGAGCGGGCTCGCTCTGATGCAGCGATGACCTGTAAGTGGGCACGCCCTGCTAACCTCGCCTCGTAGCGATACTAAGCGAAAACACAGTTTCTGTGTTTTTCGCAAGTACCGACGGGCTCAGATTGCCCCTTTTACAGGTCTCCATACTGCATCAATCGCTTTAGCTTTGGGATTCTTACAGTTCTTCACTGCTCTATGGTTCAGGGATTTGGAGCAGTTCCAAGTGGGACAAGGAAAAAAACAAGGACTATCTCAATAAATACTAACGTAAGCACAAGTATAAAAATAGGCTAAAGTGACTTATCAGCCTATTTATGATATAATATATCTTAACAATAAAAACGGATAAGAGGTAATAATATGGCAATTTCTTATAAACCATTATGGCACTTATTGGTAGAAAGAGAAATGAACAAAGAAGACTTAAAAGAGCTGCAAACATAACAAGTAACATAGTTTCTAGAATGAGCAAAAAAACTCTTATGTGAACTTAGAATCATTAGAAAAGATTTGCCTGGCATTGGATTGCAGAATTGAAGATGTTATAGAAATTCATAGAAATGAGGTGGAATAAAATGAAGAAAATATTTTTAGAAAGGAGGAAATAAAGTGAGTCAAGAAAAATAAGATAAGTCAATCTTGCTGAGGTTCAATACAAAAACCACTGGTACAGTGGAAGAAAAAGCAAATTGCCCCAAATGTCACAAAAAGAGGAGAAAAGGTTAAGAATATAACTGTAAAGCATATGGTATCAGAAAACCTTATGGGAAAGGTTGTAGATGAAGAAACTTACTATTTATGTATGAATGAAGATTGTGATGTCGTGTATTATAACTTAAACAATGAAAGAGTTTTTATAAGGAAGATGTAAAAGTTCCTATATGGTTTAAAAAGGATGCAAATCCCAAATATATATGTTATTGCAACCAAGTTACAGAGCAACAAATTATAAACGCTGTTTTAGATGATGGTGCAAAAGAATATTAAAGATATTATTAGACTTACAGGGCAATGAAAAATGGAAAAAGTGAAATTAACAATCTTTGGGAAAAATGCTGTAGTCCTTTTATTCAAGAAACCATCATTAGGCAGATTAAAAAGCAAAACAAAAGTTTGCGAAACATAATTTATAAAGTACGTCACAACAGTAATAAAAAATTAAAAATAATAAAAACTATAGAATTAAAATTTTAACGGTTCAGATGTAAAGTCTCAGCTTCTTTTTATTTTTACCGGAAAGGAGGTCACCTATATGGTAAATGATGAAGTTAATAATAAGGCTATAAATATTGAGATAAAAAGTGGCTCAGTATTCAGCAAAGGCTATTTTTAAAAAGCTATGAAAAGATTATAGAAGATGCCGATGAAAAAGCCAACCACTTGCAGATTATATTAGTGAAAAAGAAAAAACTAATTCAAGGAAAACTTAAGGATATGGTAAAGAAAGGTCAGCTGGAAAATATTGATGAGCAAATCGAAAATAAATTTCTATGCTTTTTAAGGATTACGCATATAGGCGTAAAAATAAATTGGGGTTTGTTAGAGATAAAGATACAAGACTTTATATTAACAATACAAACTACACAAAAGAAAATGAATAATGAAAACTGGAAAAGGCTAGAAGATTTATTTTAATGAGGTGTTAAATGATAGAAAACAATATTCCAAAAAGTATTTATATCATATTCATGGGAAAGCAAAGAACACTCTGATTGGGTTAAATCTCTAGCAGATAAATTGTTAGCAGATGGTATTGAAGCCATAATAGATAGCTATGATGTAAGTCCAGGGATAGACTTCCAAAATTTATGGAAAGCTCGATAAGAGATGAGTGATTATGTAATTATAATTTGCACTGAAGAGTATAAAAGGAAAAGCTAATAATAGAGAAAAAGGTGTCGGGTTATGAAAGTCATATAATATCTGCGGAACTCTACAATAATCACAATGATAGGAAGTTTATTCCAGTCATTAGACAAGGAATTTTAATTCAGCTTTGCCTACTTACCTGAGATGGAAAACTTGCAATAGATTTAGAGGTAATCCATTTAATGAAGATTCATATAAGGATCTTATTGCATCAATATTTAAAGTTAAAAGAAACCTAAAGTAGGTATAAAGACCATATTATGTTGATGAATATGAACCATAACAATTGAGGGAGACGATATAAAAATAGTGGGCATTATAACAAATGAAGTTACCTTGTCAAAAATGATGGAACAAGAGGTTCTGCTTTGTATAGAATCCATTTTAGATTATCTAGCAAACCAACTAGCACATGGTCTGAATTGTTTTTAAGAGATTGGGAATTACCCACCAAGTTTTACATCAATGCATAGACCTGGAATAGCTAGAGTTGAATCTGATAAAATCATTTTTAGATGGAACAACAATCGAAGAGGTAAAAACAATATCATAGAGATACATGATCTTGTGTGTAGAAAAACAAATGAAGAAAAAACAAATAGAAGAAGAAAGAACAATTAAAAAGAAAGAAGCAAGAAGAAATAGAAAATCATTATAGAAATATAGAAGATATTTCAAAAGACTTAAAATTTTACATTAGACACTTGAAAGGGATAGAAATGATATCTATTTAACGAAAGACTAACTAATAGTCAAAGCATAAGATTAAGATTTTTAGAATAAAATACGGAAACGTATTTTAGATAGATTAGTACATGAAAACTGTGACGACAGAATAGAGCATCAGCGATGATGTTTCAGAAAAGATTATGAGCTAATTTAACTTATAAAGGCTGATATGACGTATGGGTCTTTCCATCCGAAAGATGGTTCTGACAAGCTTTTGAATCACATGGCTTATTGCGACATAGTGAGATTCTTATAGTCCTTCATTGCTCTTTTGTAGCTCAGTAAGTGCGTGGACTGGATTGCCTCACAGGCTCATACCGCATCAATGCTTTTAGCTTTGGGGATTCTATAGTCCTTCACTGCCTCAGAGCTTAGAACGCTCCATACTTTACATATCTCTACCAACTTTGCTTAATGCTATCATTTGTTTTCATTGTTGAGCGGTTCACTGCAATATTTTGCGCCTCGAATACTTCTTTTACCTTATCAAAAATCACTGCTCATAAGGTTGGCTAGATTTGGAAATTGCTGTAGTTCTTCCAGTGCGATTTCATTTGAGGTCAAAACTCTCGTCTTCTCCGTCCCACTGGGGAATAATGTTCATACACATCATTCCCCGCCGTCCATAGAGCATTTCCACATAGGCAAAGTTCTTGAATTTTCCATTTCCTTAAAAGAAATTCATCGCAGGTTCAATAATGTATCGCTATCCGCATCGATCTTTTTCCTTTCATAATGGTCAGCAAAATCATAGATATCAAATTCCGGCTTCAGCAAATGCAGGTCATACATCAAGACTTGAATAATCGCTAATTTGAAATTCAAAAGTATCAAAATGGAGAATATCAGCTTTCACTTTTAGTAAAAACTTAGCAAAAGTGACTCTTTGCCACATGTATTTTCTACTGGTCACAGCTTGGACGTTCAGCTTTTAAGATAATTATTTTTATAGCTAAAAGCACGTCAAAGGATTATAAAACAGGTAAGAACACAATGATTCCTGTAAGATGCAAGACCCGAGGTATTTTCGCTGTCTGCCTTCCGAAATGCGATTCAAAAAGTCTGCTACCCTAGTGAAGATTTCTCCTCCCACAACGAATAGCAAAATGAACTCTAAAAGTCCACTGCCCAAAATGATCATATCATTCTCTTTGCCAGCTTTATCACTATATTTCTCTGCTGATGGATTCCGCACCGGGATATATTGAAAACCACTTTTCTGTCTTTCCTCTTCGTCATAATGAATCTCCCGTGCATATCACGTTTTCACTGACCAGTGCAACAGTATCATACAAAATTCATTTTATTCTCTATAGCAAAAGCCTCATGCTCCTTTACAACCTCCGCGACAAATTGAAGTGGCTGTAATAAGCCACCCACGCGAGATAGGTCTGTAGGTGGGCATACCTGAGACCGCCGGTTACTTGTCGGAAGTGAGGATGTTAAAGACTATAAAAACGACAAGTTTGCAGCGTGACTGATGCAAAGACATCCCAGAGGGCAATCTGAGCCTGTCGAGTATCTCATGAAACACACAGAAACGTGTCGCTTAGCATCCGCCGCGAGGCGAGGGCGAAGCGAGAGCGTGCCCCACTTTGCCAGGACATGCCGCATCAAAGCTGCATCTCAGGTATAGCTACCAGCGTCCTTCACTACGAAAGGTCGCTGGAGTGCAAGCATGACCCCAATACAGGTCGTTTCGCCGCAGGAGCAGGCCACTTATTCTTCACCGCCTTTCTCTTTTCTGCGAAAATCAGCACTTCATCCAAAAATCCTGGTCAGCGAGGCAGCATGCGAAGATTACGAAGAAGAGGGAGCATACGGCGCTCTCTTCCCGACTCAATCCTTTCCAGCTGGCCAGATGGCCGGACGTGGAGGCAGAGATAAAGGAAAATCACATAGCCGACCACCGCCAGAAATCGTTCTGGAAACAAAGAGGGAGTGATAGCTCGTTTTTCAATGGAGGCAATACGCCTTTTCTGTCTGCTCTTCTTTCCTCCTTGAAAGCGATCCAAGGTCAAATGGCATGAGACCACTGTTGCGCCCTCCAGCTGAATACGTGGACACGATAACATAGCCGATAAAATCATATTGGTGCCTTCCAGGAAGGAGAAGTAATCATTATTGCCTCGTACGCCAGTTCGATAGGAATCATGGCCACCACGGCAAAAAGACTACCACTGAAGGAAAGCACAACTCCATGAAAGAAGATCACAATCATGGACAGGGTATTTCACCTTGGCATTGCTGTGCGGAAGTGGATATTTTCCATGTCCATGGTGGCAGTGGTATCTCACCAGATAGCTGTCCTCTCCGGTGTAAACCTTTCAGAAATCTGTCGAATGAGCTTTACGTGCCTATAGGACTCCTGGCTTTCTCCGAAGATTTAAGGTACATGACCATTCTGCGTAGCCGTCTCTGGATTAAATCCGGCGAGGACTGCGGTACCATAACCCGGTACCCTCCGGTAATAAGGAGCTTAAGTTGACTCGCACATATTAATATTCCACATAGGAAGTGCGCAGTTAAAGATTTCCCAATGCCTCTCTCTGTCGTTTCTTCCTCCGGATAAATAGCACGAGATATTTCTTCTCGAAAACCCCATTGATTTCTTCTTCTTCCATTTCGGAAATCTCGTGCATCTTCTCCCTTTACCACCGCAATTCGTTACGGAAGGGGAAGTCATTCATCATCTGCATGATATTTAAGGGATAAACCAAAAGAATAGTAAGAATCAGTACAAGAGAGATCTAAGCCTCAGTAGGCAAGCTTTGCCAATGGCTTAAAGGGAGGGCACAAGGGCTTATATGTCCGTCTATCAAAGTTCCACATCCGAAGCGGAAAGAGCCGGCATAAGAAAACAACTGTTAAAAGAGACTGAACACCACACCTCGCCAGCATACGATTCCATATCCTCACCGATTTCCAAAGCTCATGGCACAGAGAGCAAAAAGCCATCTGCACAGTGGTTAGGAGAAGATGCTCAGAAATCGTGCTTTAAGGATTGGCTTCTCACCGCATAGACAGGCTACATTTTCCTTATCCATTCTTTTTCAAGACCGGTTTCAGCGAGGATGGCTAGGAAAATGGCATAGTCCATGGATACCGCAATCTGCAAAATTGCCGCAACGTTATCGTGATAAAAGGACACCTTTCCTAAGAAACACATTGAAATTCTGCTTGGGCTCACCGCCAGCAAAATGGTAATCAGAGAACAAAGGCTCTCGTAGGAATTGCGTCATACAATCGTGAACTCAGTGAAAATGAAGCCAAGTCCCAGAGCTCAAAATCAAGCCCCACTTTCGACTACTGCCACCTTGTTCCTCCACCGTCTTACTTTGTACCGCAAGGCCTGCACACACCGCCTTGTCTCCCAAAAGGCTTCGATTTCCTAAGGGCCCTCTTTTGATTTGTACCGTCACCGTCTCCCTTTACAAAGACTGCATGAAATAAGGCGTCGTCCTTATAATCTAAATCCTTTCCTTCTCCTTTTCTTCCATAAATTCAGGAGCAGGAGGCACCCTTTGGAGCCCGGTGGAAAACTCCACGCCCATGCCGGAAGAGGCTTCTATCTGCTCCTTATAGGAGAGTGCTTCCTCACGGAAAACATCCCTTCAGCATGATTCTTGCCGTCCCGGGCAGCCAGCTGAAGCTCTCCTTATCTTTCTGAATTCTCGCTGAGTAACAGGGAGGACCTCGAAGATACTTGCTCAAGTCGTAGCTACCTCCACAAAGAGTGCAGAATCAGGGAATGCCTGAAGAGCCCTTGGTGAAAAACGGACCGATCTCTAGATGCAACAATAAAATCTGCACATTTTTCGCTTATACTCATTTACTTCCCTCCTTTCGTGCAACAGAGGTGATTCCTTTCCATGCCTTGTTTGCCACTTGTCCCAGTCTATCCCAGAGGCTAGGGCTCTTTGTTCTACTCTTTTAGTCTTTACCGTTTCTTCATTTACTTCTTGATTTCTTCGGTACTGTAAGGCTCACAGTCACATCCACAATATTGTCATTTTCGGAAGG
>BNJU01002851.1_pt1:0-50000 | contig 51063 bp, 29 predicted proteins | sample 8539281 | NCBI WGS metagenome assembly BNJU01 (sample SAMD00202456, study PRJDB9452) | human saliva metagenome | isolation source: human saliva | place: Japan | reverse complement strand
TGTAAACAGAATTGCATTTTATCACAGACAGCGATTAAAATGAGTAGAGAATTTTCAAGAAATTTGAAAAACTTAAAGTTATTAAATTCAGATAAGGTTGGTTTTCAATAAGTTACTTGATGAGATCGGACAAAAGAAAGATGAGTTTTATATCAATCTTATGCAAAAAGTAGGATGAGCTTTAACATCTATTACGATATTTACACAGATATAATGGGAGTATTGTATTAGCTTTAGTTAGAGATAATATTAAATAAGTCATTGTATTTTGATTGTAATTTTAAAAAGGATATTATAATTCGTGATTTTGTGAAATATGTTTATGACAATGTTACGTTAGAGCAAACAGGGTAATATTAGGTCAAATAAGATAAATTTAATAAACCGAAGTGTATATATGATTTTAAATCTAATGATATTTTTAGTTGACAATATTAAAAGAGTACACAACGGGCATGTTAAGATTATTGGTAATCGTCTTTCAGGTCAAGCCCGAAGGGATGAGCGAAGAAGAAAAGTAACGCAGAGAAAGAGTCCAGATATTTCGTTACTTGCTAAAAATGCTGCAAAAGATAATAATCCATATGGTGTTATTACATTGGATGAGGTGTGTAGTACAATAAATCTTAAATTTTATTTAAAAGATGAATTAAATTCAAAATTTAAAAAGGCTAGTGAACGATTCTGACGATGATACTAAATATAATGATTCTACATTTAGTAAATACCGTATGATACATATTTCGGAAATAATGACTTGAATAGGATATTATGTCAAAGTTGAAAATTTCTAACCGTTCTGGCGATGTTGTATCTCTTGAGGATTTTTTTAAGGACTGTAAAACGGTGGATGATGTTTTTGAGGTAGTTAATCTTGATTGTAATTCTAAGGATTCTCCTAATGACGGTTATACTATACGAAATGCTGTAAAAATGTATAAAACTAATATTTATGACGTTTGTGTTAATGCTTTATGTTATTCTAGATATGTATTCGTGCAGTGATTCTGAATTTTTCTGAAATAGTACAATTGTTATGTGATAGATCATAAGTTTGAATTGTGTATTAACATCTAAAATTTATACAAAATATTATTCATATAAATGCCGTAGTAATTCATCTCTTAATACTTGTGTGGAACAGTTGACGATGTTTTAAGTTTAATTCTTCTGGTTTACCTATTGGTATTTGTTATTTACCTTTTAGTTTTTAGCATTATTCTCAGATATTTATAGATATTTGCTTAAAAATAAGGAATTATATGATATGTTATGGTCAAAATTTTGGGATATATCTAGGATTGAGCTTGATTTAGGGCTTTATGTTATGCCAAGTGCGGGTATTATATGTCGTTTACAGAGGGAAAATCATTTTCATAACAAAAACACTGCTCACAAAGTTTATGTATACATATTATGATAACAGCGGAGAGTTAAGACACGCTTATATTCATATGATACACAATAAGATTTAATTTGTGTTTTCAACGAAGATGACAATGTTGAGATATTTTGATGTTGATGATTATTTAATAATACTAAGACACATTGTCAATTGTTTAGTGATGATTAAACGTTAGGCTAGTGGACTTATTTATAATACAGGTATTGGTGTAAAGGATTTTGTTTTTATACACTGCCGAGGATAGGACTTAACTTTAGGTTACGTGAACCATTGAATTATACAGCTTTTATTGTTGACACGGGAACCATTATAATAAATAAGCCGACTGGAGAGTTTATACTGAAAGAAAAACTTGCTCAGTTACGTGTTGCGACAATGTATAAGTTTGAAAGGAAGTTTGATACATATACTTTGGAACGTGAAGCTATAAAGTCACTTGATACGAATACATGGCTATATACAAAGATAAATAAAACAGAAAGTCAGACGGTTCATTGAATCAAGATGTGTGATGGTTTATTAATGGCTAATGTTGATTACAGTCTGATATGGTAAATACATAATTGTTGTTATAATAGGTCCTGAAGGAGACGAAAATTCTTGTTATTAGAGGGATTAGACGCACTGGAATGTGAATATCAAAACAATTTAATATGAGGGCAAATATAGAATTGGACACTGTACACAGGGGAAGGTTACTGTTCGTTGAAAGTATCTAATACCTGTTCAGAGTTTCCTTTTACTGAGTTTAGAGATAATCAATGTTTAAAAAGTTTCTGAGGGTGCTCACATGATAAATCCTGCATAAGGACAGTGTTGTATAGATGTTAATAAAGTTTTTTCTAGTGGAGTAACTTTTATGAAATTTAAACGGATGAGGTTTAAAAGAACGTTTTTGTTGTTTTTGGAGAGTGTTAAAAATTATTTGGAGGGTCTTGACAATTCAAACGTTATAAAGTTTAGCCTATTGATATAATGAATACAATGTGTGGGCTTTTGACGGCTTTTATGTTTGATTAATAACAATTGTTTAAGGAAATGCAAGAATTTATCATAAATTATTTACAAATATAACAAAGACACGTATCAAACTTATGAGGAAAATATGAGGGTTACGGTATTGGAAAGAGTCACAGAAATAAATTCAGTGAGCATAGACCAAAATGACTTGTGTGGAAGTTATGGGCAATAGTGAACGTTCTAGCTATGATGTTGTTGTAGTGTTTCATTTAATGTATTATTAGGACGATATGAAGATATTTGAGATTTATGATAAGCGTATTGCAAACATATCAGCGTAACAGTAAATTGTAAACACAATGTCCGCTCATGTTATCAATTACTTATTGGTGTATTGCTGGCATTGATTTTATTGATGGTTTGTTGCAGCATTTGAATTTGATGGTTAGATATGTGCTGAGATATGTGCTAGAACGTATTGCCACACATGGTCTTTTGTGGTGCTGAGTTTAAATTTTACTGGAAAGAGTGACAGCATATGCCTGTTTTGAGGAATCTTTGTATTATTAGAAGAAAATAAATGTTAGGAGAAAAACAATCTGTATTATTGATGTATTGAGGGTTGTAGTATTGATGAAATACACTTAATGATAGAAACATTGTACAACACATCGTAAGATGTTGGTGATTTGTTATTATGAGCAGAATGATGGGCTACACACATGGTCCAGCTTTATGAAATTGTCTATAGCTCGTTACGGGACAAGTCTTTGCACTGGGGTAACTTAACGTTACCTGCCCCAGCACAAAAAGAATGAGGTAATGACAATGAGTGATATTAATAAAACTACATTTATATAAGTTGCTGAGCTTCTGGATATAACGACAGACAGCGACACAGTGCAAAGACTACAGTAGTTTTTCATTTGCCGTCGCAGTCGCTTATGTGAGCAGTACCGCTGATGAAAATGTAGCGGCTAGGAACATGCCCAAAATGGGCACAGCAAAAGACCCTCATGACGTTATTGGAGGTTGCAACGATAAACAGGTATGCTATCGCCAGCCTATCCCAGCAACAAGCAGCAAGGACATTCTGGGAAACATAATGATAGGATATAGACAAGTCGGACTTCATCTCAAACTTCTTGAGGAACCAAAAGACACTGGAACAGACTGGTCATACCAGTAAGCAAACATCTGTACAAGCGGAGGGGGATTACATCTTACATCATACTTCAAAGGATCTGATTGGTTGATGTGGAAACATTTAACGACGTTAAATGTCTATTTGCACATCTGCCGTAAGATAGTTAAAATAAAGATAGTCAACAGAGACAATCTGGATAAACTGACCGGGCGAGATTCTGCCCGCCTCGAGCCTTTAATAAAATATGATGACAACAGGCGATGACGGCATACATCGTGCAAATGACAGAAACATTTTTGAGTTATCTAAATATTAAATACGCATACTGCGATTACAATACAGAATTTAAAAACTATAATGAATAAAACTAATAATAAAAACGTTTCACGCAAAAGAAGCACTCTCGTCCATACAACTCAAACACAAATGTCAGCTTCACAAATTCAAATACTAAAGAAAACACAAAAGGTAAGTCTAAAACTCACATTGGACAAATGTGCTGGACTAAAATACTGATGAGGAAATAATTTCGAAAACCAGCACGCAGGAGTCTATAATACTTTTTGAAGTTAATATCCGATGAGATTATAACGGACACGGCAACGCTGTGCGACACATGTATCACTTTTTATATCAGATGACGCCTTTAGGATTTTACTTTAGGAAAGATAACAACTTTTTACAAAAGGAGGAGTGGAAAGTTGCTGGAACGTATATAACTACAGGAAAAGTGTGATTAAATCGGTAGACTTGTTGATGTTAAATACGTTCCAGCATTTTTAAGACAGCATAACTATGATAAAGACTGAACATGACAACTTTAAATTTAATCGCCTCGTTAGACGATGTGGAGGTACACTGGGGACTATTTCTTAATTGTGCTTGCAGATAAACGAGAACTACGTGACGCAGACGAGCATAGCTTTTAAATATACCTACATTGATTCACGAATGGATAACTGGGAGCAATGCAGAGATACGCCTGTGAAAAATCTGTTCATAGGCTTTCAATAACAAAAGCCATGATAATAACATATCCGCTTTATTGCTGGAGTAAAACAGATTGACACTATGTAAGAAAGTGTGACCTACGGGCACTGAAGAGCACAGCGACCACCATCACGCAAGAAGGAACGTGAGAGATTACGAACTTGACATCGATCGTTCTGAATTACGCTTGACACATGTAGCGAGGAGGGCTAGGATTAATCTCCAGCTCAGCGACATTGAGGCTTACTGAACCTCCGATATTATTAAGGTACATGTAACTAGTCGACATGCCAACGTATCAGTGACGGATTAAAAACTTGAAAAGATTCTACAGCACTGCAAGTCAATGATGTGTGGAGTACAATCGCATCTCGCTTTATAAAATGCTAGCCTAAACAGCGAAAAGGGGGCTAGCTAACTTGAGAACAAAGCTGACATCAGCGGACTTTGACGCCAACACGAATGAAACAGCGTAATGGAACTCCTGCTGGACTTTAGACGTGGCACGCAAGATTGTTGCGAAAGTCGGCTACAATTGTACAAGATGGTGCAGACAGACAAGACGGCGCGCGGACTCAGGGTACAAGGTTACAACATGCCTCCCGCTAGTGCAGCTTTCTAGAACACCGAGGATAGCACTTGGAAGATCAGTACTGTATGCGAGTAAGGATACATCACAGGACAACTTTAGCTGGGAAATGTTACTAAACCCTGCATAAAGCTACATACGATAAATAGTGACGACACGCTCACTTTGAGACGAAAACGTATATAACTTTGACGTAAGTGGCTTTAGTTTACCTCATTTATTGAAAAATATACAAAGATTGCAAACTTTAATTTAGATCTCAGTATAAGGAGTTTTAAAAAGAGCGTCTTATACTTAGAAAAAGGACAGCGATTCGCCAGGCAAAGCACCGCATAGGTCAATGATAATGCAACAAGCGGAAAATATAACGAGATAGAGGAATAACAAAATCGAGGACAACTCTTTGTGTACAAATTCCTCATCGCGTATTGATGTACGACAATGCCGTCAGCCCTGAGGCCGTCGACGCTGGCGAATTCACCAAACGACGCGTACGCATAGTACAGCTTATACGACGGACCGCTTGCTGGCAAATGGCAGCGACGTAGCTAAAAAGCACGTGACGTAGCGCGACTGGGAAGAACTGGTTTTGATCACGAGCTTTTGAGGAAAGCATTGGACTTTATTTGTCTTGCCGTCTGTAAATGACTATATAGGTATGCATCATCAAGGAAATGAGACAAATGCAAGTCAAAAAGTGCAAGTTTTAAGGACTCTGGCGAATTATCGGCGTCAGCGGACTTGTACAGCACATCTTGAATCAAGTGTTTAGGCAACATGACAAAGATCACCTTGATTTTGGACGGTCATCTCAAAATTATTGATACACAGTTGATGAATGATGACAGCGTAACGACTTAAGTCTCTCACAGGTCAATTTAAAGTGCTCGAGCAACGTCAAGGATCAAGGGCATATATAACAATGGCAACGTGCTAGGAGACGCTCTAAGGCCTAAGCGGCTTTCAGAGTGAAAGAATGTCTTTCAGCGATACCGTAAAGGTAAAGCCCAATCCAGCTAAGATTGAGGAAACTGCACCACGTAACAACGTCAAGCGGAAAACAAAGTGTCAAAGAGTCAAAGCACGAATGGTTTTGATACGTACCTCTGGACATTATGTTACACAACAAAAGAGTCAAAGTAGATGACAAATAGACTATAAATGCAAATGCCTACAAGATAATTCCAGTAGGGCTGTGCTTGATAAGGAGGAAAGGCAAGACTCATATAATAACAGAAAAATGACGACAATATATACATAAAACGTACAGATCAACAAAGGAGCGAGTCAAAATGAACAAATAATCGAAATTAATCTTTACGAAAGTGACAACCATACAGTCACTGGAAAGCGTTATTGATACGTGCCGCAAAACAACTCTTTAATACTGGAAAACGAAAGGACAGTGGTTTATATCATACTCAAAAGGTATGCAAGAAAATGAGTATTATTGCATAGGTATGACAGGCTGGCACAGTTGATGGTTAAATTGACGATGAAGTCTCGACATGACGCCCACCAGCCTTATATCTGAAGATGTTTTACCCTTATGTACTCCACATAGCTCAGCTAGATAGCGACTTTATGGAAAACATTTAAAGTCAGCGTTTTACCGGTGATTCCACGACTGTGCACGATATAGCTCTATAACGTGTGAGATTCGACATATGACTAAACTATTTGACGATAATCAAATTAGTTATGTACACATTACTATAATGAATCTCGTATCTGAGAGCGATTTTAAATGACGGACAGTTTGTCACGCTATGGCTGCTGACATAGCAAGGGAAAAGACCAGGCTATGGTGAATGAGCTGATAACACTCATTAGTAAAAGCTTATATAAACAGTCACAGTGTCATTAAATACTTTAAGATTTTATGATTAATGACAGTATACCAAACAACTGGTTTAGTAGACAGTCGTTTTAGCATAAAATTTTGATGCAAACCGTCAGGATATTTTATACATGTGTCCACTCAAATTATATATAAATTACAAGGGTTTAGTAGACAGACAGGAGGACGAATGAAACACTTGGCTATGTCAGTGGAGGCTGTAAAGGAACAAGATCTTACACGGCAAACCTACGCAGCACTTGCAAAATGCAAAAGAGCGACAAGCACTGTACCACGACAAGATGCGGTAAGGATATGAACCGTGACGATGCCCATACAAGCTCGTATGGCGGCGATTCGTAAGAATGATATCATCGGTAACGGACATCGACAGGTCTGGAAGAAAACTTCATGCCAGTTACGACTCAAGACCGTTTAAAAGGACATGGGCAAGAAGCAGACTGTGAATTGAACAACGCTAAATGATAGCCAACGATTCAGTGACGAGATTATAAACGAAGTCGGTACTTACTGCCAATGCATCTTGCAGAACGCAGCACCGATTATGAACGCGCAGGACGGTATTACTTGCCGCTGACGAAACAGGCAAGTAAGCAGCCGCAAGACTGGAAGATTTAGGTGAAGACGCCTCAAGGCGATAAAGCCCATCTCAAAGAAGAAACTGTACGCGCAAATGGTAAAGAGACAAAGAGCCACTGTGATAGATTCGGCAAATATATGCAACATGTCGAGCGTCATACTACAAATATTATAAAATGATAAATTGGAGGAAATTATATGAAAAGAGCACAAAGACATAGCAATAAGCTAGATTTGAAGCAAATTTATCGGAGTTTATGACAACCACAGATGAAAATTCTTACATAGTGCAGCTGCAAGGTACAATGAACCGCGCTACAATCAAAGAAAAGAGATTACCAGCATAAAGACAGCCATGATGAAAGGGTTATTGATAACCAAAGAAAGCCTGAATAAAGTACGAACGAAAAGATGTAAATACAATGCTTAAACACGACAGCGAGTACATACAAGCAAACGAAGAGTTAAAACGGTGACAGGATAATACACAAGGGCGTTAGTGCACGGGCAAGAGGTTAACAGTTATAAAGGCGTGGGCTAACGTAAGTTACTGAGTGCAGTGGACGACTTAGTCCTGCAACGAGCTATAGATGCCGTGAAAGTCTTTCAAACATGGACTATACCTAATAATATGAAAGAAACGGAAGTGATTTTATGATTCACGGATTAACAAACACTGGCGATGGCGATAAACGACGGCACATCGTATGAGAAACATGGAGGAACACATCGCGTAACAAAGATAATGTACAAAAACACAAAATATTGACAAGACCAAGGACAAAAGAAAATGTTGTATTAACGAACTCAGCCGACATATTCAAAGGGCAGAGGTGGACAAGATTATAGATGATAATGACTTTAAAGCTCAAAACACAATAACGTTGTAATGGCTGGTCGTTATTAGACTGAATGAAAAAGAGCGATGACATTGCAGTGCAGAACTTTACGAGGGACGACTATACTTCATTTCAGCGTCGCAGCGAGACAAGTTCTAAAGGAATGTGAATACGGAAAGGACGCCAAAGCTCGATCTCAGCATACTGGGACGAAACAGAACCGCACCTGCTATTTAACATTTATACCCGTTGCAGACAGCCAAAGATACTGAGAAAGAATGACATGAACGTGGAACTATATTCACGAAAGATGCAAAGGCACGGCGGAGCTAAAACAAGTAAGTGACGATGAGTCTGCAAAGGTCACACACAAGTGTACTTTTAGATAACATCATAACAAAGGCGTATAACAACAACGATGACGATATTATATTTAAAACGTAGGACCTTATGGATAAATGGCGTACATAGCAGTATAAGTGAAAACGGCTGCGGGATTAACAAAGAAAATGCTGAGAAAGTTACAATATCAAAAATGAATTGCTTAGGAGGAAAAGACGACTTTTATCAAAGCTGGCAGGAAAGCGTATAACGGGACACGAGACAGCCCAGCGACATCGGAAAAGATGCGTAAATCTGTTACGAAAAAGTTCTAGCAGGGATAAGAAGTGTACTAAGACATTGAAAGTCTAACGGATGACGAACCAGGAAACATTTATTAAAGCAAAAGAAGATAAAACGACTTGATAATGAATCACTTAAAGCATAGATAAAATCCCAATGGATTATAAACTATGACAAGACATTTACATAGTGAGAGCTTATAAAAGGAATCTGTAGACAATGCTATATATATCAATGAAAAGACATAAACGACCTAAAAAGTCACAAAGAAACAACGACAGGAATAGAAATTAGTCAATGATAATATAGAGTTTTAGAGTGCAATTTTGAACATAGGTATTAAAAAGAACATGAAGATGATATAAAATAGAAGAACTAAAGAATGAAAATAAAGAGTTTCAAAAACAAGACCATATTACAGAAATAGGCTTACATCGAAAGACTTACTTTAAAAACTCGAGGATAGCAATGATATTACAAGGCATATTCTGACAGAAGACGCAAAAATATTTGTAAAGACCTTTAACAAAGGACAAATCAAGATAAAATAGAACAGAAATCTCAAGAACTATATAAGGATAAAGTCAAAAAGCTGGAGGAATTTTTAGAAAACAAGGACTTTATTGGGGCATTAAATACATTTGATGAAAAGTGCTGCAAGAACTGAAATTATTGATAAGATAAAATGATAATATTGAAAGAAAACAAAACAATAAATGATATGGATAAGGGAAATAGAAAACTTAAAAATAAACTGCACAATATACTCAAGAGGATAATCAAAAAATTGCAGATTTAAAAGAGTATAAAGAGAAAAACGAGGAACTACAAAAAAAAATATATACCTGTCAATTAAAACTTGGAGTTTCCAGGTTTAACTGTGAACTAGGACAAAAAGAACTTGATGATATAAATGATAGTATTAAAAATAAAAATATTGAACTTTGAAAATGTTGATAAAAATTGTTGATAAAACTAAACAACTTTCAGATAAAACTAAACAACTTGAAGATATAAATAATAATATTACAAATAAAAATATTGAACTAAAAATGTGGAGAAAAACTTACTGAAAAAGATAAAGAGTTGGAAGAAAAAGAACAAAATTTAGAAAAAGAATATCAAAAAAAGGTAGAACAGTTTGATAAAGACTATAATTATTATGAAGAAGAATACCGTTATCAATCCGCACTAGCAGAACGGTTTATAGAGGATTTGAGTAAGACCCTTTCAAACGGTTCTAATTTAAGTGAAGATGAGGCTAAAAAATTAATTGAGGATAATATAGATGAAGATTTTGTATTCACTTATTTTTATGAAGTGGATTTAATGAAAAAAATAATACGGAACTTAATATAAAGGATATTTTAAAATATTTGAATTATACAGAACCTGAATCAAAGAACATTGTAAAAGACAATTACAGAAATTATAGCTATGACAACGGTTATGATATGTAAAATAATGTGGTATAATTATAAAGGGAGATGATAATATGAAGTATGAGGAATTATCAAAGTTTAAAGCTAACATAAATGGGGTTGAGTTTACAGATGAGACAATATGCTGGGTAGTTTCAGACGAGATTGAGAATATGGAAGATTTTTTTGAAATTGAAATAAATGATACTGATTACACACGCTTTTTAAAAAATCTCGTATGCGAATTTGAACACTCGGTTAAATTTGCGAAAGAGTCTGACTATAGAGCCGTTATGCGTGAATTTTTTCTATATATATCCGTTGCTGTGCAGTTTGATGAGGAAGATGTGGACAAGCCTAGTACAGCAGTTATAAAAACGCTTGTAAATAAGTTTAAAGGAAACATCACAAATGATAAAATAAACGACATAAAAGACATCGCAACTAGCTTGACAGGTGTTGAATCCGCAACCTACGAGCAGATTTACAAAGCGTTTTTCAATAGATATGCAGAGCTTTCAGATGTAGTCAGCACATTGGACTAAAATGGTACACAGTAAAGGTACACACTTGAAAAAAAGTGGCTCAATACCGCAATTTATAAGGTGTTTGAGCCACTTTTCATTTTTTTGGTACACAGTGGTACACAATCAAAATACAAAAGGCACACATTTAAAGGAATGGCTCAAATCCGCAATTTATAAAGGTTTGAGCCACTTTATTTTTTCGGTACACAATGGTACACAGTGGTACACAGTTGGAACACAAAAGGTACACACTTGAAAAAATGGGGTCAAGCCCATAATTTATAAGGCTTTAAGCCACTTTTCATTTTTTTTGGTACACAGTAGGTACACACTCGTAAAAAATCGCTGTACACGGCATTTTATATGGGCTTGAGGGTATTTTTTTTCAAGAGGTACACACTTTTGGGGGGTCTAAACTTATTACTACATATCATAGCTGTTCCCTTTTCATATTTTTAATCTGACAATAAGTCAAATATAGAAAAAAAGTGTGTACCTTTGTTTTTGGAGGTGCTCTAGCACTGATTTTTATTGGGTTTGAGGGGTTACACAGTCGATTGTGTACCTACTTTTTAAATTATGCCCTCAAACAGTGATTTTTACTGGGCTAGATGTGGTACACAGTCGACTGTGTACCTTTTGGTGTTTTTTGTGTACCTTTTGTGTACCTTTTGAAAAATTGTATATAAAGTTAATTATGGACTAAAAGGAAGCCCCCATTTGAGGGGGGTTTCTTTTAATTCAACAATTAATTATAAAAATGTGTCCTCAGCACAACATCACTAAAGCAATAAAAACTTGTAGCTAAAAACACAGTGACATAAAAATTGGGTACTAAAAATAATCCTTTTGCAAATGGGTTCTAGTGAATTATAGCATATAAAATGAATTATATCAAGAAGATTACTTGAACTTAGTACATCTAAAAACCTTTATTTATCGGTGTTTGAACTATTATAAAAATTTAAAAGAAATTTTATAAATTTGTTATAAAAATTTAAAATTTATCTTGACTTTTATTATGTATGATGTATACTCACTTAATAAAAATTAAGTTGGAGGTATTTAGATGAGAAGTGTATTACGAGGAGGTGTTCGGTATAAGTATGACCAGTTTGAACATTTAGTAGGTGTTATGTCGGATATGTATAAAGAAAAGCAATATATCTCTGTGGTTAATATTGCTGAGGATATGCGTTTGTCCGTACCTACAGTGTATAGATATTTGGCAGCCATAATGAAAGATAAGACTGTTGACTTGAAGGTTCGCAGATATATGAAAAAGTGCTACAAATTTAACTAAAATAGAATTTTGGATAAAAAAAATACGTGGTGGCACACGTATTTGAGACTCTGACTATATCTATTTTACATAATTAATGATAACGAATGTACTCAATAATATATCTTTTATATTATTTTATCACATTTTGTTTCGTTTGTAAAGTCAGAATCTCATTTTATCCAAATAGAAAGGGATTAAAATGAATAAAGATACTTTAAAAAAATTTGAAAAAAACTTTAAAGTTTTTTTAAATTCAGATAAGGCTGGTTTCAATAAGTTACTTGACGAAATCGGAGCAAAAGAAAGAGATGAGTTTTATAAAAATGAATCTTACGCAAAAAGTATAGATGAGCTTTTAACATCTATTAAGGATATTTACAATACAGATATAATGAAGTATTGTATTGGCTTGGTTAGAGATTATACTAAAATAAGTCCTTTGTATTTTGATTGTAATTTTAAAAAAAAGGATATTATAATTCGTGATTTTGTGAAATATGTTTATGACAATGTTACGTTAAAAAAAGATAAACAGGGTAATATTAGGTCAAATAAGATAAATTTAATAAATCCGAAGTGTATATATGATTTTAAATCTAATGATATTTTAGTTGACAATATTAAAAAGGAGTACACAACGGGGTATGTTAAGATTATTGGTAATCGTCTTTCAGGTCAAGCCCCGAGGGATTTAAGTGAAGAAGAAAAGAATAACGCAGAGAAAGAGTTTTTTCCAAATATTTCGTTACTTGCTAAAAATGCTGCAAAAGATAATAATCCATATGGTGTTATTACATTGGATGAGGTGCGTAGTACAATAAATCTTAAATTTTATTTAAAAGATGAATTAAATTCAAAATTTAAAAAGGCTATGAACGATTCTGACGATGATACTAAATATAATGATTCTACATTTAGTAAATACTCGTATGATACATATTTCGGAAATAATGACTTGAATAGGGATAATATTATGTCAAAGTTGAAAATTTCTAACCGTTCTGGCGATGTTGTATCTCTTGAGGATTTTTTTAAGGACTGTAAAACGGTGGATGATGTTTTTGAGGTAGTTAATCTTGATTGTAATTCTAAGGATTCTCCTAATGACGGTTATACTATACGAAATGCTGTAAAAATGTATAAAACTAATATTTATGACGTTTGTGTTAATGCTTTATGTTATTCTATAGATATGTATTCGTGCAGTGATTCTGAATTTTCTGAAATAGTACAATTGTTATGTGATAGATATAAGTTTGAATTGTGTATTAACATCTTAAAATTTATACAAAATATTATTCATATAAATGCCGTAAGTAATTCATCTCTTAATACTTGTGTGGAACAGTTGACGATGTTTAAGTTTAATTCTTCTGGTTTACCTATTGGTATTTGTTATTTACCTTTTAGTTTTAGCATTATTCTAGATATTTATAGATATTTGCTTAAAAATAAGGAATTATATGATATGTTATGGTCAAAATTTTGGGATATATCTAGGATTGAGCTTGATTTAGGGCTTTATGTTATGCCAAGTGCGGGTATTAATATGTCGTCTTATACAGAGGGAAATCATTTTCTATAACAAAAACACTGCTCACAAATTTATGTATACATATTATGATAAATAGCGGAGAGTTAAGACACGCTTATATTCATAAGGATAAGGGCGGTACATTAAATAAGGATTTAATTTATGTTTACAACGAAGATGACAAATGTTGGAGATATTTTGATGTCGATGATTATTTAAGAATACTTAAAACTAAGCTACATTCAATAATTAAGTTTAGTGATGATTCAAACGTTAGGGCAAGTGACTTTATTTATAATACAGGTATTGGTGTAAAGGATTTTGTTTTATACGCTGCTGAGGATAGGGATTTAACTTTTAGATTACGTGAACCATTGAATTATACAGCTTTTATTGTTGACAATGGAACTATTATATTAAATAAGCTGACTGGAGAGTTTATATTTTGTGAAAACTTGTTCAGTTACAGGGTTATGACAATGTATAAGTTTAAAGGAAGTTTTGATAAAAATATATTTGAACGTGGCTATAAATCACTTGATACGAATATGGCTATATATACAAAGTATAAAATAAAAAATGGTAGAAAGTCAGACGGTTCATTGAATCAAGATGTGTATGGTCTATTAATGGCTACAATGCTTAATTTTTTACAGCCCGATATGGTAACACATAATGCTGTTGTTATAATAGGTCCTAAAGGAGACGGTAAAACTCTGTTATTAGAGGGATTAGACGCACTGAATGAATATCAGAAACAAGCTAACATATGGGCAAATATAGGAATTGACACGTACACAGGGGATTTTGTCAATACGTCTGTTGAAAGTATCTTAATAGTACCTGTTCAGAATTTCCTATTACTGAGTTTAGAGATAACTCAATGTTTAAAAAGGTTCTTGAGGGTGCTCACATACAGATAAATCCTAAGCATAAGGACAGTGTTGGTATAGATGTTAATACAAAGTTTTTTCTGTGCGGAGAAACTTTTATGAAAATTAAAACGGACGGAGGTTTAAAAGAACGTTTTGTTGTTTTTGAGAGTGTTAAAAAAATCGTTGATTTTGAAGGTCTTGACAATTCAAACGTTATAAAGTTTTTAGCCTACGATATAACGAATACAATGCGTAGTTTTTATGACGGCTTTATGTTTCAGATTAATAACAACGTGTTTAAGGAAAATGCAAGAATTTATCATAAATTATTTGCTAAATATAACAAAGACACATATCAAACTTATATTGAGGAAAATATGAGGGTTCACGGTATTGAAAGAGTCATAGAAATAAATCCAGTTGGAGTATTAGACCAAAATGACTTGGCGGAAGTTATGGCAATAGCTGAACGTTCCAGCTATGATACCGCTGTTAGAAGTGTTTCATTTAATGTATTAATAGACGATATGAAGACATTTCGAGATTTTAATGATAATAGCAATATTGCTGTAAACATACATCAGCGTAACAACAGTAAATTAAAACAGCAATGTCCAAGTTTACAAAGACACTCATACTCTATTGGTGTATCATTTAATACGGATTTTATTGAGGGTTTATTGCAGCATTTAAAGATTGATGAAGTTAGATATAAAGCAGATATAAAAAAGCTAGAACGTATTAAAAAAACACACAGGTCTTTTGGCGGTGCTGAGTTTAAATTTTTACTTGAAAAGAGTGGACAGCATATAGCTCGTTTTGAGGAATCCTTAAAATTATTAGAAGAAAATAAAATGTCACAGGAAAAAAAACAAGCTGTATTATTAGATACACTAGGTAGTATTAAAGAAATAATTAATGATAGTAAAACATTAAGCACTACACATCAAGATAAACAGGATTTGTTTAATTAAGGAGTGCAGAACTGACACGTGGCGACCACCTATAGTCCAGCTTTATGAAAACTGTCCTATAGCTCGTTACGGGACAAGTCCCTGCACTCGGGGTAACTACGTTACCCGCCCTGTAGCATAAAAAGAATTGAGGTATATGACAATGAGTGATATTGATAATACATTTTATATGTTGCTTGAGCTTTTGGAATATAACGAAGACAGCGACACATTTGCAAAAGACTACAGCTTTTCATTTGCCACGCAGTCGCTTATGAGCAGCACCGCTGATGAAAATGTAAAGGCTATGAACATACCAAAAATAAGTACAGCAAAAGACCTGTCTGACGTTATTGAGGTTGCAACGATAAACAGGTACACGTTGCTGTACTACCCCGCAACAAACAGCAAGGCGACATCTACAAGAAACATAATGATAGACATAGACAAGTTTGACCTATCCAACCTTGAGGAGTTAAAAGGCATACTGGAACAGCTGGACATATTAAAGTATGTAAACATCTGTACAAGCGGAGGGGGATTACATCTTTACATCATACTAAAGGACGGCTTGGCTGATGTGGAAACATTTAACGACGTTAAATGTCTATTTGCAATAATTTGCCGTAAGATAGAAGTTAAAATAAAGATAGAAGTTAAAATAGATAATTCGATAAATTTATCAAGCAGATTCCGTTCGCCTTTGAGCCTTAATACAAAATATGATGACAACAGGCGTGTGATTTGCATACATCGTGGGCAAATGATAGAGCATTTTGAATTATCGAAAATAATAAATATACATAAAGAAACTATAACAAATTTTAAAAATATAATGAATAAAACTAATAATAAAAACGTTTCGACGCAAAAGAAGACTTCGGTTCATACAAATTCAAATACAAATTCAAATTCAAATACTAAAGAAAATACTAAAGGTAAGCTATATTCAGATTGGACAAATGTGCTGACTAAAATAATTGATATTAATAATGGAAACCGCAATGTAGGAGTTCGTAATACTTTTTTGAAGTTAATATACGATGAGATTATAACGGACACGGCAACGCTGTGCAAATATATATCACTTTTTATATCAGATGACGCCTTTAGGATTTACTTTAGGAAAGATAACAACTTTACAAAGGAGGAGGTTCTAACAATTGCTAGAAATGTCTATAACTACAAGAAAAGCGAGATTAAATCGGTAGACTTGTCAGGAGTTAAATACGTTCCAGCATTTTTAAGACCACATAACTATGATAAAGACTGAATATGACAACTTTAAATTTAATAAAGCCTTTGTTGGCGATGTAGAGGTATACAGGGACTATTTCTTAATTGTTCTTGCAGATATAAACGAGAACCTTTTAATTGACGCAGACGAGCATACCTTTAAATATACCTACATTGATTCACGAATGGATAACTGGGAGCAGCTGCTAAGAGATACGCTTTATAAAAATCTGTTCATAGGCTTTAATAACAAAAGCTATGATAATAACATTATCCGCTTTATTGCTGGAGTAAACAGACGATACCCCTGTGGATACCCCTGTGTAAGAAAGTGCGACCTTACGGCACTTAAAGAGTACAGCGACTACCTCATTAATAATAGCGAACGTGAGATTAAGAACTTTAACACGACGTTCTTTTATTCGCTTGACATACGTAGCGAGGGAGGGCTAGGGATTAATCTTAGCCTAAAGGACATTGAGTATCACTTGAACCTTGATATTATTACAGAAGATGAATCATTTGACATAAACGTATCAAAGGACGGATTAAAACTTGAAAAGATTCTAAGGTACTGCAAGCACGATGTGTATACAACGTATCTGCTTATAAAATACAGCCTAAACAGCGAAAAGGGGCTAGCTAACTTTGAGAACAAGCTGACATCAGCGGACTTGACGCTAACACGAATGAAACAGCGTAATGAACCCGTTGACTTTGACGTGGCACGTAAGATTGTTGCTGGAAAGTCGGCTACAATTGCGGCTAAGATGTTTGAGACAAAGACAGACGGCAAATATGAGTTATGGTACAAGGTTAATAATAAGCCTCAAATAGTTAAGCCTAGAACACCGATAGCACTTGAAATATACAATAAGCGGAGTAAGGATATATTTTTTCATATAGACAACTTTAAGCTGGGAAATGTTACGCTAAACTTTGCAAAAGGGGGGCTACATACGATAAATAGTGATGATACGCCACTTGAGATTTATAAAAACGTCTATAACTTTGACGTGGCGAGCTTTTATCCGTCATTTATTGAAAAATATACAAAGATTGCAAACTTTAATTTAGAGCTGTATAAGGAGCTTAAAAAAGAGCGTCTTATACTTAAGAAGAAAAAGGACAAGGAGTCACAGGCAAAGCAGACCGCATATAAGCTAATGATAAACGCAACAAGCGGAAAATATAACGAAATATGGAGGAATAACACCGTAGAGGACAACCCTTTGTACAACCCTCACGTGTATTATGCAATGACAACAAGCTGCCAGCTTATGCTGCTGGACTTGGCGGAATCACTAAACGATGTGGTACGCATAGTACAGCTTAATACGGACGGAATCGCTTTTACAGTAAATGACAGCGACAGCTTAGAAAAAGCACGTAATATATGCAAGAACTGGGAAGACTACTTTGGATATGAGCTTGAGGAAAGCTACTTTGATTTATTTATTCAAGCGTCTGTAAATGACTATATAGGCGTATATCATAAGGGAAATGAGATAAAATGCAAGTCAAAAGGTGCAATTTTTAAGGACTTAAGCGAATTTTCAGCGTCAGCGGATTTTGTAAGCAACATCTTGAATCAAGTGTTTAGGCAATATGACAAAGATTACCTTAATTTTGAGCTAATATCTAAAATTATTGATAATACCGTTGATGAAATGATAAAAGCTAACGACTTTAAGGCTCTACAGGTCAATTTAAAGGCTGTGAGCAACGTCAAGGACAAGGGCATATATAACAATGGCAACGTACTAGGAGAACGCTCTAAGGCTCTAAGGGGCTTTATAGTGAATAAGTCTTATGATACTGTACAGGTAAAGTCTAACCAGCTTAAGATTGAGGAAACTGCAATTAATGTAACAAAGTCAAGCGGAAAGAAAAGCGTTAAAAGAGTCACAACAGCGTACCTAGATATTAAGCTACATAACGAAAGAGTCCGCAAAGATGACAAAATAGACTATAACGCAAACGCCTACAAAATAATTTGCAAAAGGGCGGTGCTTGATATGATGAAAGAAGATTATATAATAACAAAAAATGATGACAATTATAATATAGAAATTGTCAGATTATAAGATATATGGGTTAAATTAGTATATGTTACTAAAACAACTGGTTTAGTATACAGTTGTTTCAGTATAAAATTTGCTGAAAATTGTCAGATATTTTATATAAAATGTGTCTACTAAATTATTTTTTAAAATTTAAGGGTTTAGTAGACAGATAGGAGGGAATTAATGAAATTTGGCTATGCTCGTGTGAGTACAAAGGGACAAGACCTTACACGGCAAATTACGGCACTTGAAAATGCAAAGTGCGACAAGATTTATTACGACAAGAAAAGCGGTAAGGATATGAACCGTAACGAGCTTAATAAGCTGCTTAGTATGATTCGTAAGAATGATACTATCGTAGTAACGGACATCGACAGGCTTGGAAGAAACTTTAAGGAAGTTACTAAAGTCTATACAGATTTAAAGGATATGGGCGTTAATATAGTTGTACTTAACCAGTCATTGCTAAATTACAGTCCAAACGATTCAAAGGACGAGATTATAAACGTAGTCGTAGTACCTCTGCTAATTTATCTTGCAGAACGTGAAAGGACAACGCTTATTGAACGTATACAGGACGGTATTAAAAACTTGCCTGTTGACGAAATAGGCAAGAAGTACAGCCGTAAGACTGGAAGATGTGTAGGAAGACCGCCTAAGGCGATAAGCCTATCTAAAGAAGAAACTGCAATGCTGCAAAGGGTGCGAAACAACGAGCTAAGCGTGACAGGATTCTGCAAATATATGCACATAAGCCGAGCGTCATACTACAAATATTATAAAAATTATAAATTGGAGGAAATTATATGAAAAGAGTAAATAAAAACATAGCAATAAGCAGATTTGAAGCAAATTTATCGGAGTTTTATGACAAACCTACAGATGAAAATTTACAAAATCTTGTGCGTTGCACAAATGAACTTACGCTAATTAAAGAAAAGATTACTAAAGATAAAGATGTTTACGAAAAAAGGGTTATTGATAACCAAAGAAAGCTGAATAAAGTAAAAAACGAACTAAAAGATGTAAATACAATGCTTAAACACATAGAGTACATACAAGCAAACGAAGAGTTAAAACGACAGGATAACACACAAGGTTAGTGCAATGGCAATATGTTATAATACAGCAAGGCGGGTAACGTAAGTTACCCCGAGTGCAGGGACTTGTCCCGTAACGAGCTATAGGACAGTTTTCATAAAGCTGGACTATAGCTCTAATATTATGAAAGAAACGGAAGTGATTTTATGATTCACGGATTAATAAACATCAAGGGATATGCAAATGACGGCACACGTATGAAACAGCTTGAGGAACACATCAAGCGTACAAAAGATACGTACAAAAACAAAAATATTGACAAGACCAAGACAAAAGAAAATGTTGTATTAACGGAATCAAGCGACACATATTCGCAAAGGGTGAACAAGATTATAGATGATAATGACTTAAAGCTGCAAAAACACACTAACGTTGTAATGGCTGCGGTTATTAAGCTGAATGAAAAAGACAGCGATACATTAAAGCAGAACTTTACAAGGGACGACTATATTAATTTTTTTACGTCACAGCAAGACAAGTTTTTAAAGGAATACGGAATAAAAAAGGACGCCGTGCTTGATTCAGTTATACACTTTGACGAAACAGAACCGCACCTACATTTAACATTTATACCTGTTGTGACAGTCAAAGATACTGAAAAGAATGACAAGGAACGTGAACTATATCTACGAAAGGAATGTGCAAAAAAGGCACGGGCGGAGCTAAAAAAACAAGTAAGTGACGATGAGTTCAAAAAGTTGCCAAAAACAAGTGTACTTTTAGATAAATATCATAACAAAGGCGGTATAACAAATAACGATGACGATATTATATTTAAAATGTATGACCTTTATGATAAATGGCGTGACATAGCGTATGAAAACGGCTGGGGATTAACAAAGAAAAATGCTGGAAAAGTTACAATATCAAAAAATGAATTGGGGCTAGGAGGAAAAGACGACTTTTATAAGCTACAGGAAAATGCGTATAAATGGACACGTGACAGCCTAAACGACATCGGAAAAGATTTTTTATGTAAATCTGTTGTACGAAAATTCTATGAGGATAAGAAGTATATCAAGGACATTGAAAAGTTCAAGGAAATGAACCAGGAAACATTTATTAAAGCAAAAGAAGATAAACGACTTGATAATGAGCTACCTCTAAATATAGATAAAATCCCAACGGATTATAAACTAGACAAGACATTTACAGGAGGAGCTTATAAAAAGGAATCTGTAGACAATGCTATAAGCTCAATGAAAAAAGACATAAACGACCTAAAAAAGTCAGTTAAAGAAACAACCGACAGGAATAAGAAATTAGTCAATGATAATATAGAGCTTGAGTGCAGCTTGAACATAGCATTAAAAAAGAACAATGAAGATGATATTAAAATAGAAGAACTAAAGAATGAAAATAAAGAGCTTTCAAAAACAATAGACCATATTACAGAAATAGGCTTACATCGAAAAGACTTATTTAAAAAACTGGAGGATAGCAACGATATTACAAAAAAGGCATATTCTGATATGGAAGACGCAAAAAATATTGTAAAGACCTTTAATGAAAGGACAAGAAACCAAGATAAAATAATAGAACAGAAATCTCAAGAACTATATAAGGATAAAGTCAAAAAGCTGGAGGAATTTTTAGAAAACAAGGACTTTATTGGGGCATTAAATACATTTGATAAAAGTGCTGTAAGAACTGAAATTATTGATAAGATAAATGATAATATTGAAAAGAAAACAAAAACAATAAATGATATGGATAAGGAAATAGAAAACTTAAAAAATAAACTTGCACAATATACTCAAGAGGATAATCAAAAAATTGCAGATTTAAAAGAGTATAAAGAGAAAAACGAGGAACTACAAAAAAAAATATATACCTGTCAATTAAAACTTGGAGTTTCCAGGTTTAACTGTGAACTAGGACAAAAAGAACTTGATGATATAAATGATAGTATTAAAAATAAAAATATTGAACTTGAAAATGTTGATAAAAAATTGTTGGATAAAACTAAACAACTTTCAGATAAAACTAAACAACTTGAAGATATAAATAATAATATTACAAATAAAAAAATATTGAACTAAAAAAATGTGGAGAAAAAAACTTACTGAAAAAGATAAAGAGTTGGAAGAAAAAGAACAAAATTTAGAAAAAGAATATCAAAAAAAGGTAGAACAGTTTGATAAAGACTATAATTATTATGAAGAAGAATACCGTTATCAATCCGCAATAGCAGAACGGTTTATAGAGGATTTGAGTAAGACCCTTTCAAACGGTTCTAATTTAAGTGAAGATGAGGCTAAAAAATTAATTGAGGATAATATAGATGAAGATTTTGTATTCACTTATTTTTATGAAGTGGATTTAAGTGAAAAAAATAATACGGAACTTAATATAAAGGATATTTTAAAATATTTGAATTATACAGAACCTGAATCAAAGAACATTGTAAAAGACAATTACAGAAATTATAGCTATGACAACGGTTATGATATGTAAAATAATGTGGTATAATTATAAAGGGAGATGATAATATGAAGTATGAGGAATTATCAAAGTTTAAGGCTAACATAAATGGGGTTGAGTTTACAGATGAGACAATATGCTGGGTAGTTTCAGACGAGATTGAGAATATGGAAGATTTTTTTGAAATTGAAATAAATGATACTGATTACACACGCTTTTTAAAAAATCTCGTATGCGAATTTGAACACTCGGTTAAATTTGCGAAAGAGTCTGACTATAGAGCCGTTATGCGTGAATTTTTTCTATATATATCCGTTGCTGTGCAGTTTGATGAGGAAGATGTGGACAAGCCTAGTACAGCAGTTATAAAAACGCTTGTAAATAAGTTTAAAGGAAACATCACAAATGATAAAATAAACGACATAAAAGACATCGCAACTAGCTTGACAGGTGTTGAATCCGCAACCTACGAGCAGATTTACAAAGCGTTTTTCAATAGATATGCAGAGCTTTCAGATGTAGTCAGCACATTGGACTAAAATGGTACACAGTAAAGGTACACACTTGAAAAAAAGTGGCTCAATACCGCAATTTATAAGGTGTTTGAGCCACTTTTCATTTTTTTGGTACACAGTGGTACACAATCAAAATACAAAAGGCACACATTTAAAGGAATGGCTCAAATCCGCAATTTATAAAGGTTTGAGCCACTTTATTTTTTCGGTACACAATGGTACACAGTGGTACACAGTTGGAACACAAAAGGTACACACTTGAAAAAATGGGGTCAAGCCCATAATTTATAAGGCTTTAAGCCACTTTTCATTTTTTTTGGTACACAGTAGGTACACACTCGTAAAAAATCGCTGTACACGGCATTTTATATGGGCTTGAGGGTATTTTTTTTCAAGAGGTACACACTTTTGGGGGGTCTAAACTTATTACTACATATTTTTTTTTCATAGCCGTTCCCTTTTCATATTTTTAATTTTTTTTTTCTGACAATAAGTCAAATATAGAAAAAAAGTGTGTACCTTTGTTTTTGGAGGTGCTCTAGCACTGATTTTTATTGGGTTTGAGGGGGTACACAGTCGATTGTGTACCTACTTTTTAAATTATGCCCTCAAACAGTGATTTTTACTGGGCTAGATGTGGTACACAGTCGACTGTGTACCTTTTGGTGTTTTTTGTGTACCTTTTGTGTACCTTTTGAAAAATTGTATATAAAGTTAATTATGGACTAAAAAGAAGCCCCCATTTGAGGGGGGTTTCTTTTAATTCAACAATTAATTATAAAAAAAATGTGTCCTCAGCACAACATCACTAAAGCAATAAAAAACTTGTAGCTAAAAAAACACAGTGAAAAAAAAAAACATAAAAATTGGTACTAAAAAAATAATCCTTTTGCAAATGGGTTCTAGTGAATTATAGCATATAAAATGAATTATATCAAGAAGATTACTTGAACTTAGTACATCTAAAAAAACCTTTATTTATCGGTGTTTGAACTAATTATAAAATTTAAAAGAAATTTTATAAATTTGTTATAAAAATTTAAAATTTATCTTGACTTTTTATTATGTATGATGTATACTTCACTTAATAAAATTAAGTTGGAGGTATTTAGATGAGAAGTGTATTACGAGGAGGTGTTCGGTATAAGTATGACCAGTTTGAACATTTAGTAGGTGTTATGTCGGATATGTATAAAGAAAAGCAATATATCTCTGTGGTTAATATTGCTGAGGATATGCGTTTGTCCGTACCTACAGTGTATAGATATTTGGCAGCCATAATGAAAGATAAGACTGTTGACTTGAAGGTTCGCAGATATATGAAAAAGTGCTACAAATTTAAATAAAATAGAATTTTGGATAAAAAAAATACGTGGTGGCACACGTATTTGAGACTCTGACTATATCTATTTTACATAATTAATGATAACGAATGTAATTTCAATAATATATCTTTTATATTATTTTATCACATTTTGTTTCGTTTGTAAAGTCAGAATCTCATTTTATCCAAATAGAAAGGGATTAAAATGAATAAAGATACTTTAGAAAAATTTGAAAAAAACTTTAAAGTTTTTTTTAAATTCAGATAAAGGCTGGTTTCAATAAGTTACTTGACGAAATCGGAGCAAAAAGAAAGAGATGAGTTTTATAAAAAAATGAATCTTACGCAAAAAAAGTATAGATGAGCTTTTTAACATCTATTAAGGATATTTACAATACAGATATAATGAAGTATTGTATTGGCTTGAGTTAGAGATTATACTAAAATAAGTCCTTTTGTATTTTGATTGTAATTTTTAAAAAAAGGATATTATAATTCGTGATTTTGTGAAATATGTTTATGACAATGTTACGTTAAAAAAAGATAAACAGGGTAATATTAGGTCAAATAAGATAAATTTAATAAATCCGAAGTGTTATATGATTTTAAATCTAATGATATTTTTAGTTGACAATATTAAAAAGGGAGTATACAACGGGGTATGTTTAAGATTATTGGTAATCGTCTTTCAGGTCAAGCTCGAGGGGTTTAAGTGAAGAAGAAAAAGAATAACGCAGAGAAAGAGTTTTCTTTCCAAATATTTCGTTACTTGCTAAAAAAATGCTGCAAAAAAGATAATAATCCATATGGTGTTATTACATTTGGATGAGGTGCGTAGTACAATAAATCTTAAATTTTATTTAGAAAGATGAATTAAATTTCAAAAATTTGAAAAAAAGGCTATGAACGATTCTGATGATGATACTAAATATAATGATTCTACATTTAGTAAATACTCGTATGATACATATTTTCGGAAAATAATGACTTGAATAGGGATAATATTATGTCAAAGTTTGAAAATTTGCTAATCGTTCTGGCGATGTTGTATCTCTTGAGGATTTTTCAATGACTGTGAAAACGGTGGATGATGTTTTTGAGGTAGTTAATCTTGATTGTAATTCTAAGGATTCTCTGAATGACGGTTATACTATACGAAATGCTGTACAAAATGTATAAAAACTAATATTTATGACGTTTGTCGTGATATTTATGTTATTCTATAGATATGATAATTCTGCAGTGATTCTGAATTTTTCTGAAATAGTACAATTGTTATGTGATAGATATAAGTTTGAATTGTGTATTAACATCTTAAAATTTATACAAAATATTATTCATATAAATGCCGTAAGTAATTCATCTCTTAATACTTGTGTGGAACAGTTGACGATGTTTAAGTTTAATTCTTCTGGTTTACCTATTGGTATGTGTTATTTACCTTTTAGTTTTTAGCATTATTTCTAGATATTTATAGATATTTGGTTAAAAAAATAGTGAATTATATGATGATGTTATGGGTCAAAAATTTATGGGATATATCTAGGATTGAGCTTGATTTAGGGCTTTATGTTATGCCAAGTGCGGGTATTAATATGTCGTCTTATACAGAGGGAAAAATCATTTTCTATAACAAAAAAACACTGCTCACAAAGTTTATGTATACATATTATGATAAATAGCGGAGAGTTAAGACACGCTTATATTCATAAGGATAAGGGCGGTACATTAAATAAGGATTTAATTTATGTTTACAACGAAGATGACAAATGTTGGAGATATTTTTGATGTCGATGATTATTTAAGAATACTTAAAACTAAGCTACATTCAATAATTAAGTTTAGTGATGATTCAAACGTTAGGGCAAGTGACTTTATTTATAATACAGGTATTGGTGTAAAGGACTTTTGTTTTTATACGCTGCTGAGGATAGGGATTTAACTTTTTAGATTACGTGAACCATTGAATTATACAGCTTTTTATTGTTGACAATGGAACTATTATATTAAATAAGCTGACTGGAGAGTTTATATTTTGTGAAAAACTTGTTCAGTTACAGGGTTATGACAATGTATAAGTTTAAAGGAAGTTTTGATAAAGAAATATATTTGAACGTGGCTATAAGTCACTTGATACGAATATGGCTATATATACAAAGTATAAAATAAAAAATGGTAGAAAGTCAGACGGTTCATTGAATCAAGATGTGTATGGTCTATTAATGGCTACAATGCTTAATTTTTTACAGCCCGATATGGTAACACATAACGCTGTTGTTATAATAGGTCCTAAAGGAGACGGTAAAACTCTGTTATTAGAGGGATTAGACGCACTGAATGAATATCAAAAACAAGCTAACATATGGGCAAACATAGGAATTGACACGTACACAGGGGATTTTGTCAATACGTCTGTTGAAAAATATCTTAATAGTACCTGTTCAGAGTTTCCTATTACTGAGTTTAGAGATAACTCAATGTTTAAAAAGGTTCTTGAGGGTGCTCACATACAGATAAATCCTAAGCATAAAGACAGTGTTGGTATAGATGTTAATACAAAGTTTTTTTCTGTGCGGAGAAACTTTTATGAAAAATTAAAAACAGACGGAGGTTTAAAAAGAACGTTTTGTTGTTTTTTTGAGAGTGTTAAAAAAATCGTTGATTTTGAAGGGTCTTGACAATTCAAACGTTATAAAGTTTTTTTAGCCTACGATATAACGAATACAATGCGTAGTTTTTATGACGGCTTTATGTTTCAGATTAATAACAACGTGTTTAAGGAAAATGCAAGAATTTATCATAAATTATTTGCTAAATATAACAAAGACACATATCAAACTTATATTGAGGAAAATATGAGGGTTCACGGTATTGAAAGAGTCATAGAAATAAATCCAGTTGGAGTATTAGACCAAAATGACTTGGCGGAAGTTATGGCAATAGCTGAACGTTCCAGCTATGATACCGCTGTTAGAAGTGTTTCATTTAATGTATTAATAGACGATATGAAGACATTTCGAGATTTTAATGATAATAGCAATATTGCTGTAAACATACATCAGCGTAACAACAGTAAATTAAAACAGCAATGTCCAAGTTTACAAAGACACTCATACTCTATTGGTGTATCATTTAATACGGATTTTATTAATGGCTTGTTGCAGCATTTAAATATTGATGAAGTTAGATATAAAGCAGATATAAAAAAGCTAGAACGTATTAAAAAAACACACAGGTCTTTTGGCGGTGCTGAGTTTAAATTTTTACTTGAAAAGAGTGGACAGCATATAGCTCGTTTTGAGGAATCCTTAAAATTATTAGAAGAAAATAAAATGTTGCAAGAAAAAAAACAATCTGTACTAAATGATGTAATAGCGAGTCTTGATAGTCTTGATGAAACACTTAATGATAGTAAAACATTAAGCCCTACAACACATCAAGATAAACAGGATCTGCTTAATTAAGGAGTGCAGAACTGACACGTGGCGACCCGCTATAGTCCAGCTTTATGAAAACTGTCCTATAGCTCGTTACGGGACAAGTCCCTGCACTCGGGGTAACTTAACGTTACCCGCCCTGTAGCACAAAAAGAATTGAGGTAATGACAATGAGTGATATTAATAAAAATACATTTTATATGTTGCTTGAGCTTCTGGAATATAACGAAGACAGCGACACATTTGCAAAAGACTACAGTTTTTCATTTGCCACGCAGTCGCTTATGAGCAGTACCGCTGATGAAAATGTAAAGGCTATGAACATACCAAAAATAAGTACAGCAAAAGACCTCTATGACGTTATTGAGGTTGCAACGATAAACAGGTATACATTGCTGTACTATCCAGCAACAAGCAGCAAGGCGACATCTACAAGAAACATAATGATAGACATAGACAAGTTTGACTTATCCAAACTTGAGGAACTAAAAAGCATACTGGAACAGCTGAACATACTAAAGTATGTAAACATCTGTACAAGCGGAGGGGGATTACATCTTTACATCATACTAAAGGACGGATTGGCTGATGTGGAAACATTTAACGACGTTAAATGTCTATTTGCAATAATTTGCCGTAAGATAGAAGTTAAAATAAAGATAGAAGTTAAAATAGATAATTCGATAAATTTATCAAGCAGATTCCGTTCGCCTTTGAGCCTTAATACAAAATATGATGACAACAGGCGTGTGATTTGCATACATCGTGGGCAAATGATAGAACATTTTGAGTTATCTAAAATATTAAATACGCATAATGCGATTATAACAGAATTTAAAAATATAATGAATAAAACTAATAATAAAAACGTTTCGACGCAAAAGAAGACTTCGGTTCATACAAATTCAAATACAAATACAAATACAAATTCAAATACTAAAGAAAACACAAAAGGTAAGCTAAAATCACATTGGACAAATGTGCTGACTAAAATAATTGATAGGAATAACGGAAACCGCAATGTAGGAGTTTATAATACTTTTTTGAAGTTAATATCCGATGAGATTATAACGGACACGGCAACGCTGTGCGAATATGTATCACTTTTTATATCAGATGACGCCTTTAGGATTTACTTTAGGAAAGATAACAACTTTACAAAGGAGGAGGTTGAAAAAGTTGCTGAACACGTATATAACTACAGGAAAAGTGTGATTAAATCGGTAGACTTGTCAGATGTTAAATACGTTCCAGCATTTTTAAGACAGCATAACTATGATAAAGACTGAATATGACAACTTTAAATTTAATAAAGCCTTTGTTGGCGATGTGGAGGTATACAGGGACTATTTCTTAATTGTGCTTGCAGATATAAACGAGAACCTTTTAATTGACGCAGACGAGCATAGCTTTAAATATACCTACATTGATTCACGAATGGATAACTGGGAGCAGCTGCTAAGAGATACGCTTTATGAAAATCTGTTCATAGGCTTTAATAACAAAAGCTATGATAATAACATTATCCGCTTTATTGCTGGAGTAAACAGACGATACCCCTATGTAAGAAAGTGTGACCTTACGGCACTTAAAGAGTACAGCGACTACCTCATTAATGCTAGCGAACGTGAGATTAAGAACTTTAACACGACGTTCTTTTATTCGCTTGACATACGTAGCGAGGGAGGGCTAGGGATTAATCTTAGCCTAAAGGACATTGAGTATTACTTGAACCTTGATATTATTACAGAAGATGAATCATTTGACATAAACGTATCAAAGGACGGATTAAAAACTTGAAAAGATTCTAAGGTACTGCAAGCACGATGTGTATACAACGTATCTGCTTATAAAATACAGCCTAAACAGCGAAAAGGGGCTAGCTAACTTTGAGAACAAGCTGACATCAGCGGACTTGACGCTAACACGAATGAAACAGCGTAATGAACCCGTTGACTTTGACGTGGCACGTAAGATTGTTGCTGGAAAGTCGGCTACAATTGCGGCTAAGATGTTTGAGACAAAGACAGACGGCAAGTATGAATTATGGTACAAGGTTAATAACAAGCCTCAAATAGTAAAGCCTAGAACACCGATAGCACTTGAAATATACAATAAGCGGAGTAAGGATATATTTTTTCATATAGACAACTTTAAGCTGGGAAATGTTACGCTAAACTTTGCAAAAGGGGGGCTACATACGATAAATAGTGATGATACGCCACTTGAGATTTATAAAAACGTATATAACTTTGACGTGGCAAGTTTTTACCCCTCATTTATTGAAAAATATACAAAGATTGCAAACTTTAATTTAGATCTGTATAAGGAGCTTAAAAAAGAGCGTCTTATACTTAAAAAGAAAAAGGACAAGGATTCACAGGCAAAGCAGACCGCATATAAGCTAATGATAAATGCAACAAGCGGAAAATATAACGAGATATGGAGGAATAACAAAATCGAGGACAACCCTTTGTACAACCCCCACGTGTATTATGCAATGACAACAAGCTGTCAGCTTATGCTGCTTGACCTGGCGGAATCACTAAACGATGTGGTACGCATAGTACAGCTTAATACGGACGGGATCGCTTTTACAGTAAATGACAGCGACAGCTTAAAAAAAGCACGTGATATATGCAAGGACTGGGAAGACTGGTTTGGATACGAGCTTGAGGAAAGCTACTTTGACTTATTTATTCAAGCGTCTGTAAATGACTATATAGGCGTATATCATAAGGAAAATGAGATAAAATGCAAGTCAAAAGGTGCAAGTTTTAAGGACTTAAGCGAATTTTCGGCGTCAGCGGACTTTGTAAGCAACATCTTGAATCAAGTGTTTAGGCAATATGACAAAGATTACCTTGATTTTGAGCTAATATCTAAAATTATTGATAATACAGTTGATGAAATGATAAAAGGTAACGACTTTAAGTCTCTACAGGTCAATTTAAAGGCTGTGAGCAACGTCAAGGACAAGGGCATATATAACAATGGCAACGTGCTAGGAGAACGCTCTAAGGCTCTAAGGGGCTTATAGTGAATAAGTCTTACGATACTGTAAAGGTAAAGTCTAACCAGCTTAAGATTGAGGAAACTGCAATTAATGTAACAACGTCAAGCGGAAAACAAAGCGTTAAAAGAGTCAAAGCAACGAATGAGCTTGATACGTACCTGGATATTAAGCTACACAACAAAAGAGTCAGCAAAGATGACAAAATAGACTATAACGCAAATGCCTACAAGATAATTTGTAAAAGGGCTGTGCTTGATATGATGAAAGAAGACTATATAATAACAAAAAAATGATGACAATTATAATATAAAAAAATTGTCAGATTAAATAATAAAGGAGTGAGTTAAAATGAAACAAATAATCGAAATTAACTTTAAGGAAAGTGACAACTATACAGCAATTGAAAGCGTTATTGATACGCTGCAAAAATAACCTTAATACTGAAAAATGTTGACAAGTGGTTTATATTGTCAAAAACTAAAAAGGTATGCAAGAAAAATGAGTATTATTGCATAGGTATTACAAGTTTGACTGTTGGTATTAAATTAAAGGATAGTTCAGATATGACGCCTACCAGCCTTATATCTGAAGATGTTTTACCTTATGTATCTAACATAGCTGAAATAGATAGCGACTTTATGGAAACATTTAAAGCTGTTGCCTTTGCAAGATTCAATGACTATGTAAATGATATAGCCTATAACGTGGATATTCCATATATACAGGAATATAAACTATTTGATGATAATAAATTAGTTATGTCAAATATTAATTATAATGAATCTCCGTATCTGAGTATGATTTTAAATGATTTTGATAAATTTGCTCACGCTATGGCTGAATATAAAGTATGGGAAAAAGACCAGTTATATAATGAAAATGATAACACTTACAGAAAAAGCTATATAAAGAGCCAAGAAAAGTTATTAAATAATTTAAGATTTTATGATTAAATACGTGTTACTAAAACAACTGGTTTAGTAGACAGTTGTTTTAGTATAAATTTTGCTGAAACTTGTCAGATATTTTATATAAAAAGTGTCTACTAAATTATTTTTTTAAATTTAAGGGTTTAGTAGACAGATAGGAGGGAATTAATGAAGTTGGGCTATGCTCGTGTGAGTACAAAGGAACAAGACCTTACACGGCAAATTACGGCACTTGAAAATGCAAAGTGCGACAAGATATACCACGACAAGAAAAGCGGTAAGGATATGAACCGTGACGAGCTTAATAAGCTGCTTAGTATGGTTCGTAAGAATGATACTATCGTAGTAACGGACATCGACAGGCTTGGAAGAAACTTTACGGAAATTTCTGACCTCTATGACCGTTTAAAAAAAATGGGCGTTAGTATAGTTGTACTTAACCAGTCATTGCTAAATTATACTCCAAACGATTCAAAGGACGAGATTATAAACGTAGTCGTAGTACCTCTACTAATGTATCTTGCAGACCGTGAAAGGAAAACGATTATTGAACGTGTAAAGGACGGTATTAAAAACTTGCCCGTTGACGAAACAGGCAAGAAGTACAGCCGTAAGACTGGAAGATTTGTAGGAAGACCGCCTAAGGTTATAAACCTATCTAAAGAAGAAACTGCAATGCTACAAATGGTGCGAAACAAAGAACTAACTGTGATAGGATTCTGCAAATATATGCACATAAGCCGAGCGTCATACTACAAATATTATAAAAATTATAAATTGGAGGAAATTATATGAAAAGAGTAAATAAAAACATAGCAATAAGCAGATTTGAAAAAAATTTATCGGAGTTTTATGACAAACCTACAGATGAAAATTTACAAAATCTTGTGCGTTGCACAAATGAACTTACGCTAATTAAAGAAAAGATTACTAAAGATAAAGATGTTTACGAAAAAAGAGTTATTGATAACCAAAGAAAGCTGAATAAAGTAAAAAATGAACTAAAAGATGTAAATACAATGATTAAACACGTTGAGTACATACAAGCAAACGAAGAGTTAAAACGACAGGATAACACACAAGGTTAGTGCAATGGCAATATGTTATAATACAGCAAGGCGGGTAACGTAAGTTACCCCTGAGTGCAGGGACTTGTCCCGTAACGAGCTATAGGACAGTTTTTCATAAAGCTGGACTATAGCTCTAATATTATGAAAGAAACGGAAGTGATTTTATGATTCACGGATTAATAAACATCAAGGGCTATGCAAATGACGGCACACGTATGAAACAGCTTGAGGAACACATCAAGCGTACAAAAGATACGTACAAAAACAAAAATATTGACAAGACAAGGACAAAAGAAAATGTTGTATTAATGGAATCAAGCGACACATATTCGCAAAGGGTGAACAAGATTATAGATGATAATGACTTAAAGCTGCAAAAACATACTAACGTTGTAATGGCTGCGGTTATTAAGCTGAATGAAAAAGACAGCGATACATTAAAGCAGAACTTTACGAGGGACGACTATATTAATTTTTTTACGTCACAGCAAGACAAGTTCTTAAAGGAATACGGAATAAAAAAGGACGCCGTGCTTGATTCAGTTATACACTTTGACGAAACAGAACCGCACCTACATTTAACATTTATACCTGTTGCAACAGTTAAAGATACTGAAAAGAATGATAAGGAACGTGAACTATATCTACGAAAGGAATGTGCAAAAAAGGCACGGGCGGAGCTAAAAAAACAAGTAAGTGAAGATGAGTTCAAAAAGTTGCCAAAAACAAGTGTACTTTTAGATAAATATCATAAAAAAGGAGGTATAACAAATAACGATGACGATATTATATTTAAAATGTACGACCTTTATGATAAATGGCGTAACATAGCATATGAAAACGGCTGGGGATTAACAAAGAAAAATGCTGGAAAAGTTACAATATCAAAAAATGAATTAGGGCTAGGAGGAAAAGACGACTTTCATAAGCTACAGGAAAAGGCGTATAAATGGACACGTGACAGCCTAAATGAGATAGGAAAAGATTTTTTATGTAAATCTGTTGTACGAAAGTTCTATGAGGATAAGAAGTATATCAAGGACATTGAAAAGTTCAAGGAAATGAACCAGGAAACATTTATTAAAGCAAAAGAAGATAAACGACTTGATAATGAGATACCTCTAAATATAGATAAAATCCCAACGGATTATGAACTAGACAAGACATTGGCATTTACAGGAGCAGCTTATAAAAAGGAATCTGTAGACAAGGCTATAAATTCAATGAAAGAAGACATAAACAAGCTAAAAAAGTCAGTCAAAGAAACAACTGACAGGAATAAAAAATTAGTCAATGATAATATAGAGCTTGAGTGCAACTTGAATATAGCATTTAAAAAGAACAACGAAGATGATATTAAAATAGAAGAGCTAAAGAATGAAAATAAAGAGCTTTCAAAAACAATAGACCATATTACAGAAATAGGCTTACATCGAAAAGACTTATTTAAAAAACTGGAGGATAGCAACGATATTAGAAAGCACTACCTAGAAAAAGAAAAAAAGGCAAATTATGATATGGAAGACGCAAAAAATGTTATAGATACCTTTAGTGAACTGACAAGAAACCAAGATAAAATAATAGAACAGAAATCTCAAGAACTATATAAGGATAAAGTCAAAAAACTGGAGGATTTTTTAGAAAACAAGGACTTTATTGGGGCGTTAAATACATTTGATGAAAGTTCTGTAAAAACTGAAATTATTGATAAGATAAATGATAATATTGAAAAGAAAACAAAAGCAATAAATGATATGGATAAGGAAATAGAAAACTTAAAAAATAAACTTGCACAATATACTCAAGAGGATAATCAAAAAATTGCAGATTTAAAAGAGTATAAAGAGAAAAACGAGGAACTACAAAAAAAAATATATACCTGTCAATTAAAACTTGGAGTTTCCAGGTTTAACTGTGAACTAGGACAAAAAGAACTTGATGATATAAATGATAGTATTAAAAAAATAAAAAAATATTGAACTTGAAAAATGTTGATAAAAAAATTGTTGGATAAAACTAAACAACTTTCAGATAAAAACTAAACAACTTGAAGATATAAATAATAATATTACAAATAAAAAAATATTGAACTAAAAAATGTGGAGAAAAAACTTACTGAAAAAGATAAAGAGTTGGAAGAAAAAGAACAAAATTTAGAAAAAGAATATCAAAAAAAGGTAGAACAGTTTGATAAAGACTATAATTATTATGAAGAAGAATACCGTTATCAATCCGCAATAGCAGAACGGTTTATAGAGGATTTGAGTAAGACCCTTTCAAACGGTTCTAATTTAAGTGAAGATGAGGCTAAAAAATTAATTGAGGATAATATAGATGAAGATTTTGTATTCACTTATTTTTTTATGAAGTGGATTTAAGTGAAAAAAATAATACGGAACTTAATATAAAGGATATTTTAAAATATTTGAATTATACAGAACCTGAATCAAAGAACATTGTAAAAGACAATTACAGAAATTATAGCTATGACAACGGCTTTGATATGTAAAATAATAGGGTATAATTATAAAGGGAGATGATAATATATGAAGTATGAGGAATTATCAAAGTTTAAGGCTAACATAAATGGGGTTGAGTTTACAGATGAGACAATATGCTGGGTAGTTTCAGATGAGATTGAGAATATGGAAGATTTTTTTGAAATTGAAATAAATGATAATGATTACACACGCTTTTTAAAAAATCTCGTATGCGAATTTGAACACTCGGTTAAATTTGCGAAAGAGTCTGACTATAGAGCCGTTATGCGTGAATTTTTTCTATATATATCCGTTGCTGTGCAGTTTGATGAGAAAGATGTGGACAAGCCTAGTACAGCAGTTATAAAAACGCTTGTAAATAAGTTTAAAGGAAATATCACAAACTATAAGACAAATGACATTTCAGACATCGCAATTAGCTTGACAGGTGTTGAATCCGCAACCTACGAGCAGATTTACAAAGCGTTTTTCAATAGATATGCACAACTCTCAGATGTAGTCAGCACATTGGACTAAAAAGGTACACAGTGGTACACAGTGGTACACAGTAAAGGTACACAATTGAAAAAAAGTGGCTCAATACCGCAATTTATAAGGGTTTTGAGCCACTTTTCATTTTTTTTGGTACACAGTGGTACACAATCAAAATACAAAAGGCACACATTTAAACCAATGGCTCAAATCCGCAATTTATAAAGGTTTGAGCCACTTTATTTTTTCGGTACACAATGGTACACAGTGGTACACAGTTGGAACACAAAAGGTACACACTTGAAGAAATGAGTTCAAGCTCACAATTTATAAGGGTTTGAACTCATTTTCATTTTTTTTGGTACACAGTAGGTACACACTCGTAAAAAATCGCTGTACACGGCATTTTATATGCGTTTGAGGGCATTTTTTTTCAAGAGGTACACACTTTTTGGGGGTCTAAACTTATTACTACATATTTTTTTTTCATAGCCGTTCCCTTTTCATATTTTTTATTTTTTTTTCTGACAATAAGTTAAATATAGAAAAAAAGTGTGTACCTTTGTTTTTGGAGGTGCTCTAGCACTGATTTTTATTGGGTTTGAGGGGGTACACAGTCGATTGTGTACCTACTTTTTAAATTATGCCCTCAAACAGTGATTTTTACTGGGCTAGATGTGGTACACAGTCGAGTGTGTACCTTTTGGTGTTTTTTGTGTACCTTTTGTGTACCTTTTGAAAAATTAATTATAAATTAAAAGAAGCCCCCATTTGAGGGGGGTTTCTTTTAATTCAACAATTAATTATAAAAAAAATGTGTCCTCAGCACAACATCACTAAAGCAATAAAAAACTTGTAGCTAAAAAAAACACAGTGAAAAAAAAAAAAAATTGGTACTAAAAAAATAATCCTTTTGCAAATGGGTTCTAGTGAGTTATAGCATATAAAATGAATTATATCAAGAAGATTACTTGAACTTAGTACATCTAAAAAACCTTTATTTATCGGTGTTTCAACTAATTCTAAAATTTAAAAGAAATTTTATAAATTTGTTATAAAAATTTAAAATTTATCTTGACTTTTTATTATGTATGATGTATACTTCACTTAATAAAATTAAGTTGGAGGTATTTAGATGAGAAGTGTATTACGGGGAGGTGTTCGGTATAAGTATGACCAGTTTGAACATTTAGTAGGTGTTATGTCGGATATGTATAAAGAAAAGCAATATATCTCTGTGGTTAATATTGCTGAGGATATGAGTTTGTCCGTACCTACAGTGTATAGATATTTGGCAGCCATAATGAAAGATAAGACTGTTGACTTGAAAGTTCGCAGATATATGAAAAAGTGCTACAACTTTAAATAAAATAAAATTTGGATAAAAAAAATACGTGGTGGCACACGTATTTGAGATTCTGACTCTGACTCTATATATTTTTTACATAATTAATGATAACGAATGTAATTTCAATAATATATCTTTTATATTATTTTATCACATTTTGTTTCGTTTGTAAAGTCAGAATCTCGTTTTATCCAAATAGAAAGGGATTAAAATGAGTAAAGAGAATTTAAGAAAATTTGAAAAAAACTTTAAAGTTATTTTAAATTCAGATAAGGCTGGTTTCAATAAGTTACTTGATGAGATCGGAGCAAAAGAAAGAGATGAGTTTTATAAAAATGAATCTTATGCAAAAAGTATAGATGAGCTTTTAACATCTATTAAGGATATTTACAATACAGATATAATGAAGTATTGTATTAGTTTAGTTAGAGATAAATTTGAAATAAGTCATTTGTATTTTGATTGTAATTTTAAAAAAAAGGATATTATAATTCGTGATTTTGTGAAATATGTTTATGATAATGTTACGTTAAAAAAAGATAAACAGGGTAATATTAAGTCAAACAAGATAAATTTAATAAATCCGAAGTGCTTATATGATTTTAAATCTGATTATAGGTTCACTGATAAAATTAAAGAGGGGTATACAAAGGCGTATGTTTCGATTCGTAAGGAACGTCTTGTACGTGTAGGGGGGTTGAATACCGAGCAAAAGGATAATGCAGCGAGAAACTTTCTTCCAGATATTTCGTTACTTGCTAAAAATGCTAAAAACGAAGATAATCCTAATCCATATGGCGTTATTACATTTGATGAAGTGGTTAGTGTAACAACTCTTAAACATTATTTAGAAAAGGAATTATATTTTAACTTTGGATGGGTTATGAATGATTCTAATGCTGAGAATAAATATAAGGATTCTAAATTTAGTACATACTCGTATGATACATATTTTGGAAAGAATGACTTGGATGATGAAAATATTATGTCAAATTTGAAAATTGCTAATCGTTTAGGAGATGTCGTATCTCTTGAGGATTTTTTCAATGGTTGTGAAACGTTGGATGATGTTTTTGAGGTAGTTAATCTTGATTCTAATTCTAAGGATTCTTTGAATGACGGTTATACTGTACGAAATTTTGTACAAACTTATAAGAATGATATTTATGATGTCTGTCGTGATATTTTGTGTACATCTATAGGTATGGATAATTCTAGTGATTCTGAATTTCTTGAAATTGCACAATTGGTGTGTAATGACCGTATATTGGACTTGTGTATTGACATATTAATATTTATACAAAATATTATACATATAAATGCCGTAAGTAATTCATCTCTTAATACGTGTGTGGAACAGTTGACGATGTTTAAGTTTAATTCTTCTGGTTCACCTATTGGTAAGTGTTATTTACCTTTTAGTTTTGATATTATTTTAGATATTTATAGGTATTTGGTTAAAAATGTTGAATTAGCTGATGAATTAGGGTCAAAATTTAATGCTATATCTAGGATTGAGCTTGATTTAGGGCTTTATGTTATGCCAAGTGCGGGTATTAATATGTCGTCTTATACAGAGGGAAAATCCTTTTCTATAACAAAAACACTGCTCACAAAGTTATGTATACACATTATGATAAATAGCGGAGAGTTAAGACACGCTTATATTCATAAGGATAAGGGCGGTACATTAAATAAGGATTTAATTTATGTTTACAACGAAGATGACAAATGTTGGAGATATTTTGACGTTGATGATTATTTAAGAATACTTAAAACTAAGCTACATTCAATAATTAAGTTTAGTGATGATTCAAACGTTAGGGCTAGTGACTTTATTTATAATACAGGTATTGGTGTAAAGGACTTTGTTTTATACACTGCTGAGGATAGGGACTTAACTTTTAGGTTACGTGAACCATTGAATTATACAGCTTTTATTGTTGACAATGGAACTATTATATTAAATAAGCTGACTGGAGAGTTTATATTTTGTGAAAACTTGTTCAGTTACAGGGTTATGACAATGTATAAGTTTAAAGGAAGTTTTGATAAGCATATATTTGAACGTGGCTATAAGTCACTTGATACGAATATGGCTATATATACAAAGTATAAAATAAAAAATGGTAGAAAGTCAGACGGTTCATTGAATCAAGATGTGTACGGTCTATTAATGGCTACAATGCTTAATTTTTTACAGCCCGATATGGTAACACATAACGCTGTTGTCATAATAGGTCCTAAAGGAGACGGTAAAACTTTGTTATTAGAGGGATTAGACGCACTGAATGAATATCAAAAACAATCTAATATATGGGCAAACATAGGAATTGACACGTACACAGGGGATTTTGTCAATACGTCTGTTGAAAAATATCTTAATAGTACCTGTTCAGAGTTTCCTATTACTGAGTTTAGAGATAACTCAATGTTTAAAAAGGTTCTTGAGGGTGCTCACATACAGATAAATCCTAAGCATAAAGACAGTGTTGGTATAGATGTTAATACAAAGTTTTTTCTGTGCGGAGAAACTTTTATGAAAATTAAAACAGACGGAGGTTTAAAAGAACGTTTTGTTGTTTTTGAGAGTGTTAAAAAAATCGTTGATTTTGAGGGTCTTGACAATTCAAACGTTATAAAGTTTTTAGCCTACGATATAACAAATACAATGCGTAGCTTTTATGACGGCTTTATGTTTCAGCTTAATAACAACGTATTTAAAGAAAATGCAAGAATTTATCATAAATTATTTGCTAAATATAACAAAGACACGTATCAAACTTATATTGAGGAAAATATGAGGGTTCACGGTATTGAAAGAGTCATAGAAATAAATCCAGTTGGAGTATTAGACCAAAATGACTTGGCGGAAGTTATGGCAATAGCTGAACGTTCCAGCTATGATACCGCTGTTAGAAGTGTTTCATTTAATGTATTAATAGACGATATGAAGACATTTCGAGATTTTAATGATAATAGCAATATTGCTGTAAACATACATCAGCGTAACAACAGTAAATTAAAACAGCAATGTCCAAGTTTACAAAGACACTCATACTCTATTGGTGTATCATTTAATACGGATTTTATTAATGGCTTGTTGCAGCATTTAAATATTGATGAAGTTAGATATAAAGCAGATATAAAAAAGCTAGAACGTATTAAAAAAACACACAGGTCTTTTGGCGGTGCTGAGTTTAAATTTTTACTTGAAAAGAGTGGACAGCATATAGCTCGTTTTGAGGAATCCTTAAAATTATTAGAAGAAAATAAAATGTTGCAAGAAAAAAAACAATCTGTACTAAATGATGTAATAGCGAGTCTTGATAGTCTTGATGAAACACTTAATGATAGTAAAACATTAAGCCCTACAACACATCAAGATAAACAGGATCTGCTTAATTAAGGAGTGCAGAACTGACACGTGGCGACCCGCTATAGTCCAGCTTTATGAAAACTGTCCTATAGCTCGTTACGGGACAAGTCCCTGCACTCGGGGTAACTTAACGTTACCCGCCCTGTAGCACAAAAAGAATTGAGGTAATGACAATGAGTGATATTAATAAAAATACATTTTATATGTTGCTTGAGCTTCTGGAATATAACGAAGACAGCGACACATTTGCAAAAGACTACAGTTTTTCATTTGCCACGCAGTCGCTTATGAGCAGTACCGCTGATGAAAATGTAAAGGCTATGAACATACCAAAAATAAGTACAGCAAAAGACCTCTATGACGTTATTGAGGTTGCAACGATAAACAGGTATACATTGCTGTACTATCCAGCAACAAGCAGCAAGGCGACATCTACAAGAAACATAATGATAGACATAGACAAGTTTGACTTATCCAAACTTGAGGAACTAAAAAGCATACTGGAACAGCTGAACATACTAAAGTATGTAAACATCTGTACAAGCGGAGGGGGATTACATCTTTACATCATACTAAAGGACGGATTGGCTGATGTGGAAACATTTAACGACGTTAAATGTCTATTTGCAATAATTTGCCGTAAGATAGAAGTTAAAATAAAGATAGAAGTTAAAATAGATAATTCGATAAATTTATCAAGCAGATTCCGTTCGCCTTTGAGCCTTAATACAAAATATGATGACAACAGGCGTGTGATTTGCATACATCGTGGGCAAATGATAGAACATTTTGAGTTATCTAAAATATTAAATACGCATAATGCGATTATAACAGAATTTAAAAATATAATGAATAAAACTAATAATAAAAACGTTTCGACGCAAAAGAAGACTTCGGTTCATACAAATTCAAATACAAATACAAATACAAATTCAAATACTAAAGAAAACACAAAAGGTAAGCTAAAATCACATTGGACAAATGTGCTGACTAAAATAATTGATAGGAATAACGGAAACCGCAATGTAGGAGTTTATAATACTTTTTTGAAGTTAATATCCGATGAGATTATAACGGACACGGCAACGCTGTGCGAATATGTATCACTTTTTATATCAGATGACGCCTTTAGGATTTACTTTAGGAAAGATAACAACTTTACAAAGGAGGAGGTTGAAAAAGTTGCTGAACACGTATATAACTACAGGAAAAGTGTGATTAAATCGGTAGACTTGTCAGATGTTAAATACGTTCCAGCATTTTTAAGACAGCATAACTATGATAAAGACTGAATATGACAACTTTAAATTTAATAAAGCCTTTGTTGGCGATGTGGAGGTATACAGGGACTATTTCTTAATTGTGCTTGCAGATATAAACGAGAACCTTTTAATTGACGCAGACGAGCATAGCTTTAAATATACCTACATTGATTCACGAATGGATAACTGGGAGCAGCTGCTAAGAGATACGCTTTATGAAAATCTGTTCATAGGCTTTAATAACAAAAGCTATGATAATAACATTATCCGCTTTATTGCTGGAGTAAACAGACGATACCCCTATGTAAGAAAGTGTGACCTTACGGCACTTAAAGAGTACAGCGACTACCTCATTAATGCTAGCGAACGTGAGATTAAGAACTTTAACACGACGTTCTTTTATTCGCTTGACATACGTAGCGAGGGAGGGCTAGGGATTAATCTTAGCCTAAAGGACATTGAGTATCACTTGAACCTTGATATTATTACAGAAGATGAATCATTTGACATAAACGTATCAAAGGACGGATTAAAACTTGAAAAGATTCTAAGGTACTGCAAGCACGATGTGTATACAACGTATCTGCTTATAAAATACAGCCTAAACAGCGAAAAGGGGCTAGCTAACTTTGAGAACAAGCTGACATCAGCGGACTTGACGCTAACACGAATGAAACAGCGTAATGAACCCGTTGACTTTGACGTGGCACGTAAGATTGTTGCTGGAAAGTCGGCTACAATTGCGGCTAAGATGTTTGAGACAAAGACAGACGGCAAGTATGAATTATGGTACAAGGTTAATAACAAGCCTCAAATAGTAAAGCCTAGAACACCGATAGCACTTGAAATATACAATAAGCGGAGTAAGGATATATTTTTTCATATAGACAACTTTAAGCTGGGAAATGTTACGCTAAACTTTGCAAAAGGGGGGCTACATACGATAAATAGTGATGATACGCCACTTGAGATTTATAAAAACGTATATAACTTTGACGTGGCAAGTTTTTACCCCTCATTTATTGAAAAATATACAAAGATTGCAAACTTTAATTTAGATCTGTATAAGGAGCTTAAAAAAGAGCGTCTTATACTTAAAAAGAAAAAGGACAAGGATTCACAGGCAAAGCAGACCGCATATAAGCTAATGATAAATGCAACAAGCGGAAAATATAACGAGATATGGAGGAATAACAAAATCGAGGACAACCCTTTGTACAACCCCCACGTGTATTATGCAATGACAACAAGCTGTCAGCTTATGCTGCTTGACCTGGCGGAATCACTAAACGATGTGGTACGCATAGTACAGCTTAATACGGACGGGATCGCTTTTACAGTAAATGACAGCGACAGCTTAAAAAAAGCACGTGATATATGCAAGGACTGGGAAGACTGGTTTGGATACGAGCTTGAGGAAAGCTACTTTGACTTATTTATTCAAGCGTCTGTAAATGACTATATAGGCGTATATCATAAGGAAAATGAGATAAAATGCAAGTCAAAAGGTGCAAGTTTTAAGGACTTAAGCGAATTTTCGGCGTCAGCGGACTTTGTAAGCAACATCTTGAATCAAGTGTTTAGGCAATATGACAAAGATTACCTTGATTTTGAGCTAATATCTAAAATTATTGATAATACAGTTGATGAAATGATAAAAGGTAACGACTTTAAGTCTCTACAGGTCAATTTAAAGGCTGTGAGCAACGTCAAGGACAAGGGCATATATAACAATGGCAACGTGCTAGGAGAACGCTCTAAGGCTCTAAGGGGCTTTATAGTGAATAAGTCTTACGATACTGTAAAGGTAAAGTCTAACCAGCTTAAGATTGAGGAAACTGCAATTAATGTAACAACGTCAAGCGGAAAACAAAGCGTTAAAAGAGTCAAAGCAACGAATGAGCTTGATACGTACCTGGATATTAAGCTACACAACAAAAGAGTCAGCAAAGATGACAAAATAGACTATAACGCAAATGCCTACAAGATAATTTGTAAAAGGGCTGTGCTTGATATGATGAAAGAAGACTATATAATAACAAAAAATGATGACAATTATAATATAAAAATTGTCAGATTAAATAATAAAGGAGTGAGTTAAAATGAAACAAATAATCGAAATTAACTTTAAGGAAAGTGACAACTATACAGCAATTGAAAGCGTTATTGATACGCTGCAAAATAACCTTAATACTGAAAATGTTGACAAGTGGTTTATATTGTCAAAACTAAAAGGTATGCAAGAAAATGAGTATTATTGCATAGGTATTACAAGTTTGACTGTTGGTATTAAATTAAAGGATAGTTCAGATATGACGCCTACCAGCCTTATATCTGAAGATGTTTTACCTTATGTATCTAACATAGCTGAAATAGATAGCGACTTTATGGAAACATTTAAAGCTGTTGCCTTTGCAAGATTCAATGACTATGTAAATGATATAGCCTATAACGTGGATATTCCATATATACAGGAATATAAACTATTTGATGATAATAAATTAGTTATGTCAAATATTAATTATAATGAATCTCCGTATCTGAGTATGATTTTAAATGATTTTGATAAATTTGCTCACGCTATGGCTGAATATAAAGTATGGGAAAAAGACCAGTTATATAATGAAAATGATAACACTTACAGAAAAAAAGCTATATAAAGAGCCAAGAAAAGTTATTAAATAATTTAAGATTTTATGATTAATGATGTGTTACTAAAACAACTGGTTTAGTAGACAGTTGTTTTAGTATAAATTTTGCTGAAACTTGTCAGATATTTTATATAAAAAGTGTCTACTAAATTATTTTTTTAAATTTAAGGGTTTAGTAGACAGATAGGAGGGAATTAATGAAGTTGGGCTATGCTCGTGTGAGTACAAAGGAACAAGACCTTACACGGCAAATTACGGCACTTGAAAATGCAAAGTGCGACAAGATATACCACGACAAGAAAAGCGGTAAGGATATGAACCGTGACGAGCTTAATAAGCTGCTTAGTATGGTTCGTAAGAATGATACTATCGTAGTAACGGACATCGACAGGCTTGGAAGAAACTTTACGGAAATTTCTGACCTCTATGACCGTTTAAAAAAAATGGGCGTTAGTATAGTTGTACTTAACCAGTCATTGCTAAATTATACTCCAAACGATTCAAAGGACGAGATTATAAACGTAGTCGTAGTACCTCTACTAATGTATCTTGCAGACCGTGAAAGGAAAACGATTATTGAACGTGTAAAGGACGGTATTAAAAACTTGCCCGTTGACGAAACAGGCAAGAAGTACAGCCGTAAGACTGGAAGATTTGTAGGAAGACCGCCTAAGGTTATAAACCTATCTAAAGAAGAAACTGCAATGCTACAAATGGTGCGAAACAAAGAACTAACTGTGATAGGATTCTGCAAATATATGCACATAAGCCGAGCGTCATACTACAAATATTATAAAAATTATAAATTGGAGGAAATTATATGAAAAGAGTAAATAAAAACATAGCAATAAGCAGATTTGAAAAAAATTTATCGGAGTTTTATGACAAACCTACAGATGAAAATTTACAAAATCTTGTGCGTTGCACAAATGAACTTACGCTAATTAAAGAAAAGATTACTAAAGATAAAGATGTTTACGAAAAAAGAGTTATTGATAACCAAAGAAAGCTGAATAAAGTAAAAAATGAACTAAAAGATGTAAATACAATGATTAAACACGTTGAGTACATACAAGCAAACGAAGAGTTAAAACGACAGGATAACACACAAGGTTAGTGCAATGGCAATATGTTATAATACAGCAAGGCGGGTAACGTAAGTTACCCCGAGTGCAGGGACTTGTCCCGTAACGAGCTATAGGACAGTTTTCATAAAGCTGGACTATAGCTCTAATATTATGAAAGAAACGGAAGTGATTTTATGATTCACGGATTAATAAACATCAAGGGATATGCAAATGACGGCACACGTATGAAACAGCTTGAGGAACACATCAAGCGTACAAAAGATACGTACAAAAACAAAAATATTGACAAGACCAAGACAAAAGAAAATGTTGTATTAACGGAATCAAGCGACACATATTCGCAAAGGGTGAACAAGATTATAGATGATAATGACTTAAAGCTGCAAAAACACACTAACGTTGTAATGGCTGCGGTTATTAAGCTGAATGAAAAAGACAGCGATACATTAAAGCAGAACTTTACAAGGGACGACTATATTAATTTTTTTACGTCACAGCAAGACAAGTTTTTAAAGGAATACGGAATAAAAAAGGACGCCGTGCTTGATTCAGTTATACACTTTGACGAAACAGAACCGCACCTACATTTAACATTTATACCTGTTGCAACAGTTAAAGATACTGAAAAGAATGATAAGGAACGTGAACTATATCTACGAAAGGAATGTGCAAAAAAGGCACGGGCGGAGCTAAAAAAACAAGTAAGTGAAGATGAGTTCAAAAAGTTGCCAAAAACAAGTGTACTTTTAGATAAATATCATAAAAAAGGAGGTATAACAAATAACGATGACGATATTATATTTAAAATGTACGACCTTTATGATAAATGGCGTAACATAGCATATGAAAACGGCTAGGGGATTAACAAAAGAAAATGCTGGAAAAAGTTACATATCAAAAATGAATTAGGGGCTAGGGAGGAAAAAGACGACTTTCATAAGCTAGGAAAAAGGCGTATAAATGGACACGTGACAGCCTAAATGAGATAGGAAAAGATTTTTTATGTAAATCTGTTGTACGAAAGTTCTATGAGGATAAGAAGTATATCAAGGACATTGAAAAGTTCAAGGAAATGAACCAGAAACATTTATTACGCAAAAGAAGATAAATCGACTTGATAATGAGATACCTCTAAATATAGATAAAATCCCACGGATTATGAAACTCAGACAAGACATTGGCATTTACAGGAGCAGCTGATAAAAGGAATCTGTAGACAAGGCTATAACTCAATGAAAGAAGACATAAACGAAAGCTAGTCAGTCAAAAAACAACGTGCAGGAAATAAAAATTAGTCAATGATAATATAGAGCCGTACGCAACTTGAAGTAGCATTTAAAAGACAGCGAAGATGATATCAAAATAGAAGAGCTAAATAATCAGAGAGCTTTCAAACAATAGACCATAATACAAAGGCAAAGACATCGAAAAGAACACTTACCCACTGGAGATGAAAACGATATTGAAAAGCACTACCCTGGAAAAAGAGGCAAATTATGATATGGAAGACAAAAATATTTATAGATGCCTTTAGTAGACTGACAAGAAACGCAGAGATAAAATAATAGAACGAAATCTCAAGAACTATAAGGATAAAGTCAAAAACTGGAGGGTAGAAAACAAGGACTTTACGACGTTAGTACATTTTGATGAAAGTTCTGTAAAACTGGAAATTATTGATAAGATAAGTGATAATATTGAAAAGAAAACAAAAGCAATAAATGATATGGATGAGGAAATAGAAAACTTAAAAATAAACTTGCACAATATACTCAGAGGATAATCAAAAATTGCAGATTTAAAAAGAGTATAAAGAAAAACGAGGGAACTACATATACCTGTCAATTAAAACTTGGGTTTCAGGTTTTAACTCGTGAACCAGGACAAAAGAACTTGATGATATAAATGATAGTTATTAAAAATAAAAATATTGAGACTTGAAAATGTTGATAAAAATTGTTGGATAAAAACTAAACAACTTTCAGATAAACTAAACAACTTGAAGATATAAATAATATACACAGTAAAATATTGAACTAAAAATGTGGAGAAAAACTTTACTGAAAAAGATAAAGAGTTGGAAGAAAAAGAACAAAATTTAGAAAAAGAATATCAAAAAGGTAGAGACAGTTTGATAAAGACTATAATTATTATGAAGAAGATACCGTTATCAGTCCGCAATAGCAGAGACGGTTTTAGAGGATGAGTAAGACCCTTTCATAACGGTTCTAATTTTAGGTGAAGATGAGGCTAAAAATAATTGAGATAATATAGATGAAGATTTTGTATTCATTTATTTTTTGATGAAGTGGATTTAGTGATACGGAACTTAATATAAAGGATGTTTTAAAATATTTGAATTATAAGAGAACCTGAACAAAGAACATTGTAAAAAGACAATTACAGAAATTATAGCTAAGACAACGGTTATGATATGTACAAATAATGGGTATAATTATAAAGGGAGATGATAATATATGAAGTATGAGGAATTATCAAAGTTTAAGGCTAACATAAATGGGGTTGAGTTTACAGATGAGACAATATGCTGGGTAGTTTCAGATGAGATTGAGAATATGGAAGATTTTTTTGAAATTGAAATAAATGATAATGATTACACACGCTTTTTAAAAAATCTCGTATGCGAATTTGAACACTCGGTTAAATTTGCGAAAGAGTCTGACTATAGAGCCGTTATGCGAATTTTTCTATATATATCCGTTGCTGTGCAGTTTGATGAGAAAGATGTGGACGTTTGGTAGCAGCAGTTATAAAAACGCTTGTAAATAAGTTTAAAGGAAATATCACAAACTATAAGACAAATGACATTTCAGACATCGCAATTAGCTTGACAGGTGTTGAATCCGCAACCTACGAGCAGATTTACAAAGCGTTTTTCAATAGATATGCACAACTCTCAGATGTAGTCAGCACATTGGACTAAAAAGGTACACAGTGGTACACAGTGGTACACAGTAAAGGTACACAATTGAAAAAAAGTGGCTCAATACCGCAATTTATAAGGGTTTTGAGCCACTTTTCATTTTAATTTTAGTAAGTGGTACACAATCAAAATACAAAAGGCACACATTTAAAGCAATGGCTCAAATCCGCAATTTTATAGCCGTTTGAGCCACTTTATTTTTCGGCACACAATGGCAACACAGTGGCACATGTTGGAACTTACAAAAGGTACACACTTGGCCAAATGAGTTCAAGCCTCTACCAATTTATAAGGGTTTGAAACTCATTTTCATTTGTGCACACAGTGAGGTACACACTCGTATCGTCTGTACTGCATTTTATATGCGTTTGAGGGCATCAAGAGTGCGTTGCTACTTTGGGGGTCTAAACTATTACTACATATCATAGCCGTTCCCTTTTCATATTTTTAATCTCGACAATAAGTCAAATATAGAGTGTGTACCTTTGTGGAGGTGCTCTAGCACTGATTTTTATTGGTTTGAGGCACACAGTCGATTGTGTACCTACTTTTAAATTCATGCCCTCAAACAGTGATTTTTACTAGGCTAGATGTGGTACCAGCTCGACGTGTACCTTTTGGTGTTTTTGTGTGCCATGTGTACTTTTTGAAAATTGTATATAAAGGTTAATTATGACTAAAAAGCCCCATTTGAGTCTTTTATTCAACAATTAATTATAGTGTCCTCAGCACATATCACTAAAGCAATACTTGTAGCTACACAGTGACATAAAAAAATTGGTACTAAAAATAATCCTTTTGCAAATGGGTTCTAGTGAATTATAGCATATAAAATGAATTATATCAAGAAGATTACTTGAACTTAGTACATCTAAAAACCTTTATTTATCGGTGTTTGAACTAATTATAAAATTTAAAAGAAATTTTATAAATTTGTTATAAAAATTTAAAATTTATCTTGACTTTTTATTATGTATGATGTATACTTCACTTAATAAAATTAAGTTGGAGGTATTTAGATGAGAAGTGTATTACGAGGAGGTGTTCGGTATAAGTATGACCAGTTTGAACATTTAGTAGGTGTTATGTCGGATATGTATAAAGAAAAGCAATATATCTCTGTGGTTAATATTGCTGAGGATATGCGTTTGTCCGTACCTACAGTGTATAGATATTTGGCAGCCATAATGAAAGATAAGACTGTTGACTTGAAGGTTCGCAGATATATGAAAAAGTGCTACAAATTTAAATAAAATAGAATTTTGGATAAAAAAAATACGTGGTGGCACACGTATTTGAGACTCTGACTATATCTATTTTACATAATTAATGATAACGAATGTAATTTCAATAATATATCTTTTATATTATTTTATCACATTTTGTTTCGTTTGTAAGTCAGAATCTCACTTTTATCAAATAGAAAGGATACGATGAATAAAGATACTTTAAAGAAAAATTTGAAAAACTTTAAAGGTAAATTCAGATAAGGCTGGTTTCAATAAGTTACTTGATGAATCGAGCAAAGGAAGGATGAGTTTTTAAAATGAATCTTACGAAAAGTATAGATGAGCTTTAACATCTATTAAGGATATTTACAATCAGATATAATGAAGTATTGTATTGGTTTACATTATAATAAATAAGTC